>Ga0209434_1000354_pt1 | contig 23232 bp, 14 predicted proteins | sample ETNvirnome_2_300_FD_184068 | JGI IMG/M metagenome (GOLD analysis project Ga0209434, IMG submission 184068) | Marine viral communities from the Pacific Ocean - ETNP_2_300 (SPAdes) (version 2) | ecosystem: Environmental > Aquatic > Marine > Oceanic | place: Pacific Ocean | collected 2013-06-22
TAAGCTCTATGAAGATAAAATATTTCCGGCATTTGATAAATTAGTTGAAAACTTAATTTTTGTCTATAAATTTCTCACGCCTTATGAGAACTATCTGACCCTTAAAAGTGATTGTGTCAGTTTCCTTTATGAGACTTTGCATAAGTGGGATCCGGATCGAGGAACCAAGGCATTTTCATATTTTAATGTTGTTGCCAAAAATTGGTTGATAATGAATTCTAGAAAATCTAAACGGCGAACAATGAGACACGTCAGTATCGATGATACGGATTCTATGAGTTCAATTGATAAGCATGCCATTTCAATGTTTGATTTCTGCCCTCCTCCTGACATTATTCTCATAAATAAAGATTTTCGAAATGAAATTATGAAAAAATTACGTAAAATTGAGGAAAAGGTTAAGGGGGAAAAAGAAATTCGTTGTATCAGTGCCATCATCAAAATATTTCAAAATATTGATAATTTGGACCTACTAAATAAACGGGCGGTCTTTGTGTACGTTCGTGATATTTCCGGCCTCAACCCAAAACAACTGTCTGTTGCAATGTCTTGCTTACGAAAACACTATAGGGAGATAATTAAGAATGAGAACCGATAGTGGGAGGTAGTAATGGAAAAAATAGAAAAAATGGATGCGTGCCTTGAAAAGCTGCAAAAGACAGAGTCAAAAATAAATGACTTCTCTGATCTTCTTAATAGTATGGGAAATATTACAGATAAGAAGAAGTTATTATGGAAAGAAATTTATCAAAATGCCGTAACTGACAGGCAAAATGCTGGAATTCTATTTACGGAAGCATACAAGTCTATGCAGCCAGGTGTGACAGAACATGTGACATTGGGCGCCACGTTGACAAAATATCTTGAGAGAATGTGTAAATCTAATGAGCAGATTTTGCGTTTGGCTGAGCTAATCACTAAGAGTGAGGAACATTCCGCCAAAATTGATTCAGAAGATGTATTTTCGAAAATTAGGGATTAAAAAATGGTAGATTTTGAAAATCAGGATACTATGCCTTATGGTACCTCCAGGTTAAGTGAGCGCGCCCAGGCCGCGATGCTCGCCGCGGAGTTCACCTCCCCTCAAAGTGGTGTAGCAATTAATAGGGGTGTTGTTATTGAGGTTATTTTCGATCCCGCAAATTTGAATGATGAGGCCAAGAGGGTTATCGGAAAGGTTATTGGGATGAAAGAGGGTGTTATCGCCTCTATCCCCCGTAATACATGTATTGTAAGAATGGTGGATGGGGGTGCTGATCACATGGTGGAGGGGGGTGCTACGGTGTGTTTTCCGCTATTTCCACCCTACGTATCGATGCCTATAAAGCCCGGTGAGGTGGTGTTAGTTCTTGACCCAACACCAGATAAATTAAATGATATTGCGTATTGGATTTGTCGAGCACCCGCACCGGATTATGTTTGTGACATTAATTACACTCATGACGATAGGGCCAGGATGGAGTCTCCAAAGAAGATGAGTACGGACACGGCTCCGAAAAGTCCGGAATTTCCGAATGGCCTCGGTGTGAGAAGTATGACAACCCTAAAGCCCACCGACCCTGAAAAACAATCCGGTGGACCGAGCGGAATCCCTGGCAAAACCTCCCTAGCATTTGACAAAGTGCTAACTAGTTCTTATGCCAGTAAGCACATCACCTTCGAGGCAGTCCCCAGATTTACGAGCCGACCCGGAGATTTAACGCTGCAAGGGTCTAATAACACATTGGTCTGTCTAGGTGAAGATCGTGGGTGGACCAAAGAATCCCGGCCAGAAGAGAGCACCAAATTGTCCAATGCAAATTTTGCTGAGGCTGCTGGTGAAAGTGCACCTCAAGGCTCCGGAAAAAGTGATGTGCTTCCTGCAATGAAGACCCTGAACGATGAGAGGTTAGGCAGGGGTACCATTGACATTGTTGCCGGTCGCGGTCAGGAGGAGGGACCCAAGCCGGATGAGGTTGCGAATTCTCGGGGTCTCAAGGAGACAAATAAGAACCCGGTCAATTATGAGAAGGACGCTGCTGACAATCACACACATAATGCGGCTGAGGGTGACCCAGACTTTACGACAGATCTATCACGGGTTTATGTTTCAATGAAGACAAAGGGTGATAGCAATTTTGGGCTGGAGTACCCAAAGAAGATATGTCAGTTGGGTGATCGTGAACAGGTTAATGGTGATGATGACAAGGGCGTACCGTATGTAATTATGAAGTCACATGAGGTTAGATTAGTCGCACGCAAGGATGGCAGCATTCGAATTATGAAGGAGAGTGACGATGGCAAACCTGGAGAAAAACAGTGTTTAATTACTCTACAAGCGGATGGTGTTGTTGTTATTGATGCCCCCAAGATTCGGATAGGTGACGGCCGTCAAAATCAGGTTTATGTAGCGGACCCAAAGGAGGTCGCCGACCAACCGCTGGTGTTGGGTGGGGTGCTACTTGATTTACTGGAGGCATTTTGTGACACGCTCATTGGTAATCTGACTACCGGAATATCAAGCCCAAATAAGGCGGTGACTGATGCTGCAACAGTTCTTAAGGCCAAACTATCTTTATTTCAGAGCAAACGCGGTTTTTTAAAGTAAATTACAATTGGTATCTCCAGACGCAATAAAAGCAGCAAAGGACCTTATAAACGCCTATATGATCTCAGACGCTTTTACTGAGCCAAATCCGGATCAATTTGACTATGCAAGGGGTTCCATGGATTTTATTAATCCGGATGCCCTTACTGTTGGAAATGGGGTCTTAGTATATCTAACGGTCGAATTTGCCGGTTTTATTAATTACATGCAAGAATATCAAGATAGTAGAACCGCACATGAGGCCGAGGTGCTAGCTGCAGGTGGCGGCTGCTGTTGTTGTTGTTGTGGAACCACTGTCGGGCTAGCCGGCGACGACGAAGTGATATTTTTTCTGGAGGACATGAACCTACCGCTGGTTATTAACAATATATACGATGACATGATAGCGAAAGCGAGCAATTTTTTAGGTTACATAGACCTTCTATCATCATCATTTACTATGGTGAGCGGTATACAAATTCCTGGTGAGCCGGAAGAAGGCGAAGAGGAGCCTGAAGCATGAGTAGCTTTACGCAAGTAGACACCGCGGTTCAGCGTGCATTATTAGCCGCTGGTGGCGTGATGCCATACAGTCTCAAAGACCCGCGGGGCACCCCCCCTTCAAATGCTTTACAAGTGAAGGTGGATGATGATCCTGTATTGGGCAAACGTGATCCGCCCATTGACGTATTTTGGATTGCAGCGATTCACGATGTCTTTGACGAGATTCCACCGGGGGATATATACAACGCCGCACCAGATGATCCCGCCTCTGGCGGCTTCACTAGTGCAATTAATGATGATGATAAAATTGATCAGATGCTTGTAGTGATGCACCTAAAGTCGCCCAAAACAACGATGCTTGATAGAATTAAGGTAGGATATTCTCGTGACGAAACGACCTTTGCGGGAGTTGGTGACGATCCAGTAGATAGAATTATCAAAGATGCTAGAAAAGAATTACGATCGTTGATAGACGCAATTGCCGCAGATATTGACGACCAGGTATTACCGCCCTTAAAAACGGGGGCTACAGCGCTTCGCTCCCCACCCCCGCCTGGAATCCCGCCCCCTTCAGTTGTTATGCCGATAAAGACAAAACAATATTTTACCCGAAATGGTGTATATACCGAAGGGGTAGCCAGTGAGCTATCTTACGTTATCATGGAATGGTTGGTGGAGTACATCACACCCGCAGCGGATCCGCGGCTAGCCGGTACTCCGTTTGTGGTTGTCCCCGCTTAGATCCCCGGGTGTTATAAGATAGAAAATAGCAAGGAAAGCAATCATTTAGTTTTCCTTTGCACGCGTATGCGTTAGAATTGGCCGGTTACATATTTATTGTTATTGTCGATTCAGGTATTTATAGATGGCAGCAGAGATAAAAGAGTACGCGTTTAGGAGTGTCGGTCAGACGACACGCGATTTATTGCAGACCCCAGGTCGGCGAACCAAAAATGAAATACCCGTTGGTTTTAAGACCCCTCTGCAATATTCAGAAACCACTGACAGCCCGTTTGAAATGCACATATCGATAGAAGATCAGATTGCCGATAATTTTAAGAATCTGATTCTTACGAATGAGGGTGAGCGTGTAGTACAGACAAATTTTGGTGCTAATATACTGCCACTGGCATTCGAGTTGACAAATAGTGATGTTGATAACGAGATTATGCAAAGAATTAAGGCAAATGTAGCAACATTCATGCCATACATCAATCTCATTAATTTCAGGCCCTTTAACGTGAGTCCGGACGACCCAGGTCACGCTGCAAAATTAGGGTTTGTGGTGACATTTAATATTCCAAATTTGAGTACAAAAACTAGAGCCGTCGAAATATTTCTTAATGCAGTTGGATAAAATATGCCACAGAATATCAAAAAAAATATCAAAAAGGTCAAATCTAGAAGTTATTTGGCGAAGGACTTTGACACTCTTAAGGCCGAACTTCATCGTCATGCGAGAATTTATTTTCCTGATCGAATTCAGGATTTCTCTGAGTCATCTCTTGGGGGCTTACTTTTGGAAATGGCAGCGTATGTGGGTGACACCTTATCTTTTTACCTTGATCATCAATTTAATGAGTTATTTTCAGCGACGGCAATTGAAAACAACAATATACTACGACACCTTAGAGATGCCGGGGTTCCAATAGCGACTGCAGCCCCGGCGTCGGTAACCGTTAATTTTTTCGTTGATGTCTTTGCTGACACCAACCTAGCTACCGGTATAACAAGCCCAAAAATTACCAATTTGCCGATAATAAGAAAGGACACTGCTTTAGAATCCAAAGCTGGAATTACATTTTATTTGACAGAAGAATTAGACTTCTCATTAATGGACAAATCAGGAAACTTAAAGGCAGGACAGGAAGTACTCGAGGTAAATGCCCAATATGTTCCAACAAAATTTAGATTGATGCTGCCTGGAATATGTGTTTCAGGGAAATTAAGAAGTGACTCATTCTCTATCCCAAACACGTATGTGCCTTTTAGGGAGATATCACTGTCACATCCTAATGTATCCGCAATTTTAAGCATTACTGATATAGCTGGAAATACGTATTACGAAGTCGACTCACTAACACAAGATACGGTCTTTACCCAGACAGAGATATCACGTGAAATTTTTGGTGAAAAATTATATGATCTAGCAGTGACCCCAGCACCTAGGAGATTTTTAAAAATAGTTGACCCAATGTCTAAATTAACAACAATTCGTTTTGGGTCAGGGAATGCGGATACACTTGATGATGATATCATTCCAGATCCAAGTGACTTAGCATTACCGCTATATGGTAAAAAGTCATTTTCAAGGTTCGTTATTGATCCCAATTCACTGTTACAAACTCAGACTCTTGGAGTGGCCCCCATAGATACATCAATAACAATAACGTATTTATATGGTGGGGGCCTATCTCACAATGTGTCGGCAAATTCTATTAATGCAATTAGCACATTAATGATGAATTTCCCTAGAAGGCTTTCTGCAATGGAATCGGATGCTATTCGCGGAAGTGTATATGTTGATAATCCAAAACCCGCCGGCGGCGGCCTCTCGGCACCTACAATGGATGAATTAAAACAAAAAATACCTTCAGTAAGACAAATGCAATCACGCATTGTTAGCGCGCAGGATTTAATAGCTCGTGTGTATACGTTACCTTCTAAATTTGGTCGTGTATATAGAACAGCAGTACAACCAAACCCAAACAACCCACTAGCTTCAACAATGTTTGTCATTTGTAAGGATTCTAGTGATAATTTGGCTGTGGCTCCTGATGCTCTCAAGATAAATTTAAAAAATTATCTTAATGAATTTCGTCTTATATCGGATGCAATAGACATGGTTGATGCAAGAGTTATTAATTTTGGTGTAGAATTCACCATCGTTACCAATATTAATGCTAATCCCAGTCTAGTAATTCAACAAATTACGGATCGACTCTCTGAAATTTTGAAGGTTGACAATTTTCAAATTAATCAACCTATCAACATTGCCGACATCATAAATGTGATCATAAACAATGATAGTGTAATTTCCTTGGATGAAATGCCGAGAATATTTTCAAGGGTTGGTACTATTGATGGGCGTAGATACAGCCCTATTAGCTTTAATTTTAAAGGTCATACCGTAAAAGGGTTAGTAATGCCGCCTCCGGGAGGAATTTTTGAACTTAAATTTTCAGATTTTGATATTATGGGAAATGCAAGCTAGGTGATAATATAATGTACTTTACGCTAACATCCAGTAGAGATACCTACATTACAGACAAAATTATAGAAGGCAACTTCAGCGCATCAAATGCCAATGTAGGTCGCGCATCAACTCTTGATCTGTTTAGATTATATAACGAATCTAGCTTGACTGGAACTGATGTTACAACCGAATTGTCAAGGGTATTAATCAAATTTGACTATGATCGAATTAAAAAATTACAACATGATAGTCTAGATCTTAATTCGAGTAATTTTGAGTGTCGACTTGAAATGTTTGATATCATGGGTGGACAGGTTACTCCAACAAATTTTACCCTAATACTTTTTCCACTATCACAGTCTTTTGATGAAGGTAGAGGGAAGGACGTTATTGGTTTTGGTGATTTAGACACTGCCAATTTTATAACTGCATCAGTATCTAATGGTACTGTTAATGCCTGGCATACGTCTGGTGCCAATGCACAGGGGAAGATTGACAAGACCAGCAGCACTGGGTACCCAACTAATATAGACATAATTGTATCAGGTAATTTAAATGATGGAGAGGGTACGGTTGGATTAGGGGCGAAACAATTATTCATTCGCGGAAACGAAGACCTGTCCATAGACGTAACCAAGGTTGTTTCTGCAACCATTGCAGGAATTCTCCCAAATCACGGGTTTAGATTGTCATTTACCGGCTCGGAAGAAAGTGATAATAAGACTAGGTTTGTGAAAAGGTTTGCATCCCGCCACGTAAGAAATCAGATGCTGAAACCAAGGCTGGCTATATCATATGACAACATCATTAATGATAATCACAGAAATTTTGAATTCGATGTTACCGGTACACTTTTCCTGAATAATTTCCATCATGGAAAGCGGGCAAACATATTGTCAGGTGCTTCTATCATTGCGGTAACCGGTGCTAACTGTATAATGCTTACCGTAAGAACCGGTTCATTTGTTAGGATTTTTTCGGCTTCTCAACATCAGGCAGGGACCAAGCAGCTATATTCGGATAAGGGAGGTGAGAGCTACAATTATGTAACCGGTGTATATTCTGCGTCATTTGCAATTCCATTTTCTGATACAACAACCGTTTCTTTCAATACTACAATGACACAGATGGCGGCTAGAACAGGATCCATAATGTTTGAAACATATTGGTCATCAACACAACAAAATCCGCCGGAGAGAGTTGGTTATCATACCGGTAGTCTTACTGTTACAGCACCATCACGATCTGCATTTGATTATCTAGGTAAGGAAATTGACCTGATTGTGACAAACGCACGTTCGACATATAGTACAACTGAATTGGTTCAATTTCGTGCTTTTGGTCGTGAATTTTCACGGAAAGAGAGAGCACATAAGATCCCATACCGTGAAAATTCACTAATTTTTAATGAAGTATACTACAGGGTCCTGGATGTTGATACCAAAAAAATAGTGATTCCTTTTAAGCGAGACAACAATGGCACTAGACTATCATCTGATAGCGGTGGAATGTGGTTTGAGTTGTACATGGACACACTACCGATAGGTAGAAATTATACGATGGAGTTTTTGGTAGCTGACCATGGATCCGAAGAGATAATCGAAGCCAAAAACGTTAATTTTCGAGTTACTAGTTAGTAGATGACGACTTTTAGAAACAAAGGTGCTTATAACTTAGGACTTTTCGGTCCTAGGATGATGAATAGATTAATCAATAATCCTGGCAGGATCATTGATCAGACAGCAGCGTCAATCTCACAGTCTAATATTGCTGGCACTGCTTCATATAAGTGGGATCAGGGCTGGCCCTCCGGCTTGCAATCGACTCAACAGTTACCGGTAGATTTTGGTAAATTTGAAAATCATACATTTTTTAATTCTGCTGAGGTGAAGGTAAATGTATCATTTGATAAGGTCATTAATGAATATCCATTTGATGGTGAAAAGGTTGAAGTAGAAAATTTTTTCGACGAGTTAGGTGGTTTCGAAAGATATGTGTTTGATTTATGGCCCAAATATAAAAATTTCTTATTCTTTTCAGGGACCAGGCCATGGGAAACCCCCAGGGGTGGTAAGGCCGCTGAACTGGGCACACATATCAAGGTGTCAGATCATGCTGGTACCCTACAGCCAAAGCTCTCTAAGGACAAGAGTGGAAAAGGCATCTTAGATCCGGGAAATGGTTCAATTTCCTTTGAGATGCAATTATTCGTGCCATTCGGTAATATACACGACACCCAGGTTATTCTTCAAAAATTATCTAGTTCAAATCAAGGAATAACCATTGGTTTGGATAATGTTGACCCGAAAACAGACCCTGCAGTTGGTATGAAACACTGTAACCTGTGGATGATTGTCAGCTCAGGATCCGATAAGGTCTTATCAGCCTCAATGAAAATTAAGAAAAATGCATTTACTCAGTTGTGCTGTGTTCTGGACAAGGATTCTAGTCACCATCAGATTAAATTGTATCAGAGCGGTAATTTAGTTGGTAGTTCATCGCTTGGATTTTTAGGAGAGCTCAATTTTGCCGGAAGTGACTTAATCATTGGTAGTGGAAGCGCCCACGCAACAGGGACAGATGGTAGGCTGTTTAATCCCGTACAGACATTTTCTGGAGCTTTGGATGAATTAAGGGTTTGGCACCAGGCACGCTCAGAGGCCAATCAAAAACAGTTTCAACTTGTTAATGTATTTGCTTCAGATTCACTTAAGTTATATTTTAAATTTAATGAGATTACCGGTTCATATGACTCGAATAACATATCACTAGATAGCTCAGGTAATTCTTTACATTCTACAATCACAAATTTCACTACTGCATTGCGTGAGAGATTTGGTATAATATCAGGTATGGTGGATGAGAGGAACCAGTATAATCCAGTTCTGTTTCCGTCGTATAATGATGTCATTACACTCAATTCTAAGTTGTTGAATTCCGCCAGTCAATATGATGCATCAAATCCCAATTTAATAACGAGACTCATTCCCCCACACTATTTGATTCAGGATGCATATTTACAGGGTTTCAGTAATGAGAAAGCAGATATTGGTGAATTATATGTAACAGGTTCTCAACCATTCCCCGGAGGCGGAACGCTTAAGTCCGGACAAATTGTTGCAACATTGCTTTTTGTATGGGCTAAATTTTTTGATGAAATAAAAATGTATGTTGATCACTTTAGTGAATTAATTCATGTGGACTATTCACCCTTTGAGGGGGTCACTGATCAATTTTTAGGCTTTGTTGCGGCGCGCAAGGGATTTCCTCTCCCAAATTTGTTTAATAACCCTGACATTCTGCAATTTTTAAGTGGAGAGAATATTCTTACTGATAAAAAGTATGCAATCAAAAGTCTCAGGGTGATACAGAATGAAATTTGGCGTCGAATTTTAGTAAATTTAAACGACATAGTACGAAGCAAGGGTACGGTATATAGCGTAAAGGCATTATTCCGTGCTGCCGGTATTAATCCGGACACCAATTTAAGGCTTCGTGAATTTGGTGGTGCTGCTATTAACGAGGCATTTTCCAAAAATTCATCTCGAGTGCATTCCACCGAAGTATCATTTATGTTTGATATGTCCGGAAGCCTGGCCCCTGTTGACAACCCTGAAGCAGTAAATGTACAGGGGTTTCATTCCAAAAGGCCCCACTTTATTTCTCCATTTTTGTCCGGTTCTCGTTATGAAGTTGGCTATCCTGGAATTTCCGGCTCCATGGTTAAACCCCCTCGTCTTCCAGATAAGTACATTCATGGGGTGTCTAATGATCGGTCTGATGGATTATTCACATCAGGTTCATGGACATATGAGGCAATTTATAAATTTGGCGTTACCTCAGGATCTTACGGTCACTTTCCAACTCAATCGCTAGTTAGGATGCACACCTCCGGTAACCTTAGGGGCGAAATGCATTCAAAAGCCTCAGTGGGGACACCATTCCTAATTTTTAACTTGTTGGCATTCTCCGCTTCTAATCACTATGTTGACAGCGGATCACTAATACTATACGGACGACCTGAAGCACGTCCCCATGCGCCCCTTTTCAGATTAGCATTAACCGCTACCAATATTTTTGATGGGGACATGTGGCACATATCATTTGGACGATATCGCCAGCGAGCTGGATACTCTATGCATTCGTCATCATATTTCCTGCGTGCCACTAAAACACATTATGGTGACGTGTTAATTAACACTATAACTTCTAGCTTTTTTGGAACAGGGTCATATTCGACAGCGTCAATTAGTCACGATGTGCAGGAATGTCAAACTGAAGAATTTAATCGCTATGGTGCATTTTTAGCAATTGGCTCCCAAAGTATTGGATCGGTTCACAATTATTTTCTCAATAGTATACCATCACATAAGGATGCTTCGAAATTACACCTAACCCAGTCTAAGGCGACAGAGTTTTCCGGAAAATTTACGCAGCTAAGATTTTGGTCCAAGCCCTTAACTAATACAGAGACCGTCGAACATGCCAGGAATTTTAAGTCGCTAGGTGTGGAGGATCCAACTACCAATTTCAATTTTGTTATAGCTCCTTCCGGTGCTTTTGAAAAATTGCGTATGCATGTATCAGTTGATCAAACCGTATCGGCATCGGATGCATCTGGTAATATTGCGTTAGTTGATTTTTCGCAACAATTTACCGGGACAGTTCCTGGTGGTAATGACCCGTTGCCCCCAAAGCCGGGTGTCGGTGGTCTTGAGCCTAACAAAGTAGTAATTAATCCAACCACGTTTTCATATAGTTTTTTCGATCCAAAATTTGATGAGAGAAGCAGTAATGATAAAGTGAGAATTAGAAGTTTCGAGGACTTTAAAAATATTGAAATGTATGGTGGTGCCGTTGCTCCAATTTATGAGGTACCAAAGAGTGAAAGGCCCATTGACGATACCAGGTTTAGTATTGAAGCCTCAGTCGTCCATGCTCTAAATGAGGATATTGTCAGTATTTTTGCTAGCTTTGAAAATTTCAATGAATATCTGGGCCGGCCAGAGTTATTATTTGCAGACAATTATCCGGACCTACGTACATTACGTAACGTTTACTTTGACCGATTAACTGGCAAAATTAATATGAAGGCCTTTTTTGATGTTTTTCGATGGTTGGATGATTCATATGGTATATTAGTTGAGAGACTCTTGCCGTCGAAGACTAAGTTTTTAGGAATGAATTTTGTCATTGAGTCCCACATGTTAGAAAGAGCAAAATTTAGATATAAGTCTATAGATTCATATTTACCACTCATGCTCACCGCGGATATTGTGCACATCGAGGGTGCCCAGGGCAACGTTGACTATGAGACCCAGGCCGGTTATGCCTTTCAGTCTAATCTAAGCGGGGACGCCAAGTTGTGGGCTGATCCCGGGTTCTTTTCCGTTTTCCTTAAGCCAAGTTAAAAAGATGCCTACTGAAGTCACACTGAGCGGAGCAATTAATTTTTTTAGACAGGGGGTTAGTGTAAGAACCCCCCGTCAGTACTTCGCTACGAACTGTTCTCCATTTATCAATTCGGCCGATAGCTTTAGGTATGTTGCTAGTGGGACATCATACAGTTTTTCAGTATTTGATGATACAACATCCGGTCGCGGTCCTGGCAGGTTGACGTCCAAAAATACTCTTACTGATCTTCCACACGAATTAGAAATTTCCAATTATGGTCAGTCGGATGAATTTATCAAGGGGGTGCCATTTGAAGACTTAGATGGGCCCACCTCCGGGTCAGTAATTCAATTTATAGGAAAGACGTCACACCTTTCGCGCTATCCCTACACACTTTTTAATAAAACGTTTAGGGATTTAGGTCAGTTGGATGGGGTCATGGAGCCACTCACAATTCGGAGTGAAATTGATTTTTCATCTCCGGAGGGAAGTGACACTTTTCACAAGACTCGTGCAACCCTAGGCGGCTCCTTTGAAGAGACATTTCGTGGGAACCTACCAATCATACAACAGGTCGCCTTCTCGCCTACAAGAGCGGGCCCTTTTTTGGATCATCCGGACACGTTTGGTCCATCATCCGAGGGTGAGATATCATTACCTGGCCTGATTATGGATGAAAAAAATGATATTTTGCCTTTTAAGGACGCTAGCGTTGAGCAATCGCGGGGTGAAGATATTACGGATTCCGAAATAAGGGCGGTACTGATGACTACAACCGGCTCATCCACCGTTTCAATGTTCATAAGGGGCTATCGTTCATCTACCGCAGGTTTTACATATAGTATAGGTCAATTAACAGGTACAAATTACGGTACAGATTCAATTGCCTTTGGGGGTCTCAAAAAGTAAATGCCAATAACATCATCAATAGGTTCCAGGTCAGGCTTTACAAATCTACCTCCGCGCGTAATTCTGAGAGAACGTGACAGCGCTTTAGGTAGCTATCCGACCATTGCACGAACTGGTGATCCGGACTTCCTGGGAAAATTTTCGACATACTTTGATGATAGTCAAACGCTAATTTTTAGCTCATCAGGTTTTAATGAGACCCTCGTATACCCTGGTCTGCTATCTTTCGCAAAAACCGTGTCAGGTTCGAGTCCTATTATTGCGACCCCAAACGTTACTAGTAGTATTTCAATTAGTCGACACATGGTCGCTGGAATTTCTGATAGTTTAATTGATATCAATCAAAATAATATTGCGAGTCAATCGCTATCTCCGTTTGATGAAACCAGGTTACATTTTAGTGGATCATCATTCTACTTGACCGGTACCGAAAGTTCAGTAACACCGGGCTTTACCTCACCCCTTCGTGATAAAACAGCGTTTGTAGTAAAGTCAACTCCCATTAGTGAGTATCACGTTGCATTTTCAACCGGCACTAGCGCTCACTCATCCCCATATGCCAGTAGTAATGCAGGTTTCGCCGCCGGTATTAATTCAGGTATTGCATATTATAATTGGAGATTATCTCAGTGGGAACCGGTTGGTAATCTTAGGTCAGGTAGTAACGTTGATTACTGGAACGAAGAGTCAATGGAGGTTTTCACTAGTTCGCTTCTGGCATGTGTACCGGCGCAGAAAACGCTAGCAGGGACTGCTAACCATAATCCCCCACGCAATACATACGGCATACCGGTTAATACATGTGGCTTTCCGTTGGCCACCAAATTTAATGCGACAGGTTCGCAGCTATTGGGTTTAACGGAGAACCTAACACATCCATTCCTTGTTGAAAAGATAGTGCTAGAAATTTCAGGAGCATTTGCTGGCCCGCCTTTTCAAGAAATTTCTTCGAACCCCGTTGACAATGTCGGCACTAGTACATTTGTACTTATGCATCAATCTTTAAATCCAGTGTCGTCATCTGAGGCAACAACGGTGACACATTGGGATCATACATCGCATAAATTGAGAAAGGGCTCGGCAATTTTTAGTGGACTTTATGAACGTAATATCGTTTGGTTCGGAAGGGTGGCGGCATTCCGAACCGGTTCATTTGCAACTGTTAAGGCATTATCCTCATCCAGACCATCATATTGGGAGACCGCAGATTATTGGGTACCAATGGCAAATAATACGGCAGCATTTACGGGTTCAATTCGTCTTGAGGCTCCTGCTCGTAGAGTTGCCTTAGGTCCTATACAGAGCGACTTATTTGGCAACCGGTCTAATTTAGCTCGAGGTGTTAGTCATTTAGTTGGTAATCCGTTAGGGGGTAGCACATTATTTGATATCGTCAGTGGGCGTCGATTTGCTAAAGCAACAGTAGGCGGCAATATTATTGGGACATATACTCTTACGTCAAGTATGTATGATCCACGCTATGAAGACGGACAGGAAACGTCACCGTTTGTGCTAATGCCGAAGGATAAGTTGGTGTTGGCCGCCATTAAGCAGCTGGTACCTTCAAGTGCAAACGGTAGCACTGAATTTGAGGTTGCTAAACGTGATGTGTTGCGTCTGGCACCTTCTCAAATGAAGATGACATTCTTTGGTTCTTTAATTAAGGCCTCACGTGAGTATCACCAATCGTCTAATCAACCCCTTACCAGTGATGCCGTGCATGAGGCGTTACACTCTGACAATCCTGTCGTTGATCAATTTGAGACAGATTCGTTTAAGGCGTTAGGGGGTTCATTCAATGATGAAATCTTCGCCGGAACAATGTTTGTAAAGGATGTTAATTTTGCGACAGATCCTATTGCAAAGGGTGCCCGCGGGGTCGTTGGTCGGACCACGGACGGTTCCCAGGGCACTACAGGATCATTACTTAGGGGGATCAGAGTAGTCGAAGATACAACGTTTTATTTTGATTCATTTGTGCCTAGTCCCATGTTGTCTTACATAAGACTGGGTGGAAGAGTTATCAATATTGAGGGAAACGATGCGATGGTGGTTGGCATGGGTCCAGTTACGAAAAGTGGGGGAGACTATGATGACTATACTGCAAATAGTTGGGCTGATAAATCAGCCAAGCCTTACATAACATTTAAAGGTATTGACAGAATTCGTTCAATGAAACCTGGTCTTTTTAAGGCACCTCAATCCCCGGCTGTAGGCACCGCCGTTGGCGCAGAGCAGAGAGCCCGTGTCTTTGCAATTACAGGGACTGAGGACTTTAGCAGGCCGGCTGCCTCGATGTCGTCTCCGGCGCTGTTAGTAGATAATGCAGGACAAATTATTAACCCGACACCGAAAGACTTTGTGCGGCTACTGTTTGGTCGCGGCGATGGTATACGAAATACGGTGTTTGCCCAACCTGTTACCTCCAGTGAGGTTGGCCTTTCATTTAATGGCAGCGCCTTTAAAGAGCTTCCACTGAGAGGATATGGTTATGGATTAAAGTCAATATTTCCCCACAGTCCCAGCATGGTTTTTAGACGCACCAGCTATGGTCAACTTAGGGATATGTTGGAACAGAGAAAAGACTCCAAATTTTTTAATGACGCCCTCGCAGGTGATAAAATTCAGGCAGGACCAGTTATCATCAAATTTGTTGATAGAAATAACAACGTAGTTGCGGCAATTGATACTGCATCACAAAATTTAAGCTTGTTTTCAACTAGTTCAGTGCCATATGATGATGGTACACCACATGATCGTCCTACCGGTGGTGGTGACGTGATAACTATTGATGTGACGTAATGGCAACTGATCCAAAACTTTTTTGTACTGAAGGGGACCAACCCCAGAACATGACCCTTAGCGATATATTGCAGAGGGCATGGATAACAGTTCGCGATAATCTAACAAAACACATTACTAAAAATGTCAGTACTGCGGATATACAGATGGGTCTAAGGGACCAGGCCTTCCCGGTTAGGGGAATTATTTTTCCTCCCAAGGAAGCCCCTTCTCAAATAACTGACAAGCTATACAATGAATTTGGTAATTTAAGATTTAATGGGTTCGACATCGGCGGCGGCGCGCCTGCTGAGGGTGAGTACGTGGTGATTAGCAGCGACGCCCGCATGGAGAATGAAAGAATTCTGACATCATCCCATGGAATTGCGATAACTGATAATGGTCCGGGTAGTACCGTCAATGTGGGCCCAGCCCCGGATGCCGAATGGCCTCATCTTACAGCTACCTACGGTATGCAGGTTGGTAAGCCTGCGGATACAACCGCATGGTCAATCCACCGGGACACCGACGCTGGTTATCACACCCGGATGGAGATGAAGGGGGACGGTAATCAGATTCACTTTTATTGCAGTAAAACCAAATTATTTTTCAAGATGGTCGAGGCTGGAGGTGATACTGTTGAGGTGTGGGAATCCGGTGGAACAGCCCAGGGCTTAGTAGCTGCCGATAAGGGTACCTTTCAATGTAACGGGTTTGTGCGATCTAAAAACTTGGAGGTGGATAGCGTTAATGATATGGTGACTATTGATTGCCTCAAGGATTACGTTCAGGCCGGTCAGGCCTATGCTATTCTTGGTTCAATCCAGCTTCAATTGGGCGGATTCCCGGCACTTGTCCTTGGTTATAACCAGTGGACACAGCGCAAGGAAGTAAATGTTGGTCAATATGGTGGGTATAATGCTGACCATACCTTCGACTTTAGGGTGACTGGGACGAAGGTCGGCGCGCCGACCACCCCGACAAGGGGATATCTATTTTACTGCAGGGCCGACACCAATGCTGTGAGGATAGGCCGTAGATTTGCAACATCCGACATCGTTGGCGCCGGCGGAGATGATGAGGAGGTTTTCCTTTTTGTATCCGGTGCAATAGGATCTGTTAATCGTCTTTCTTGTAATTCTGGAAGCGCAGTCTTTGGCGGTGACATGCTTGTTAGTGGAAATTTATACGTCAAGACGTTCGCATCCACGACGGCCGACGCCCAACCTCTGGGCAAGATGGACAATGGGAGAGTCGTAGTCCACTCTTCCGATAGACGTCTTAAAACCAACCTAGTTGAGATAACAGGCTCATTATCTAAAGTACTACAACTACAGGGCTATTGTTACAGTCCTGTTGAAAATGAAAATAAGCGCTATCTCGGTTTAGTTGCACAGGAGGTTGAGGAAGTAGTTCCTGAATTGACGTTTACTGGACAAGAAGGACTTATGGGTGTTCGATATGGGGATGCTGTGGCTCTTTTGGTGGAGTCGATTAAGGAACAGCAACAACAAATTAACAAATTGGAACGGAGAATACAACAATTAGAAATGAGCTGATGTGTCTTACGCACACGCGCCTTTAAATTAATTGGATCACATTGCTAGAATAAAAATGGCGGATACTTAAATAAAATGGCAGGAATTTTAGACAAGAAAACGCGAATCTTGGACACAACCATCACCAATGTTGGTAGGGCACAGGTGCCATTCGGTCGTCTCAGGTTTGAGTATGCCACATTTACTGATCGACATGCAGACTATGCAGTTACCGGCTCAATGACCGGTACCATGGGAGTCGCCTCAGATATTTCAGACCGCGTGTATTTTGAGGCACCATCAGCTAGAAATCAGGATCAGATCTGTCTGGAAGTTGCTGAGGAGGGGGCATTCATAATGTCCGGTCCATGGATGGCAAAGAATGCGGGCGGTGAGACTAAAAGCAACATTGAAACAGGCGCACCGTTTATAAATGAAGACGGCAACGTCATTTTGGATGGTGAATTTGCCAAGGGGATTGATTTAGGAATAACCGGTTCAATCTTAGCCGCTCAGAGCAAGCTTAATTTTAGAGATCTAATGGTCATAAATAATAAGAACTCAGTTTTTAGCGGTAATACATTTGAGATTTCGACGGACGTCCTACAGTTTGATGTTACTGACGCCTTGATGAGGAAACACACCGGATGGGAGCCAGCCATTCCAGGTCAGGTTGAAGGAAAGAAAAACACACAGTCGTTATATCCTTTACATCTAGACCAGAGATTCAGGTCAGTTCCCAACTTCATGTTTTTACCACCCATCAATAAATTGACGCCAGGTGTTACTCTACCACGCGTTTATCCATTTACATTAATTGGAGCAAATATATCCGGTATAGCCAACGCTCAACAATTTCCTATTGAGGATATGAAGGTATCTATTTTAGACACCCCAGAGTTTCGAGAATCGACACCTCCAGCACCAGAGCCACCGTGGATGTCAATGGGATGGCCGACTGCATTCGATGATATGAGGCCTCTCCAGTCACGAGTCGAAGTTGATGAATTAAATGAGGTAGATGTTGCTGCTGCAGCCAAGTGCGTAATGCGCCCGGGCGGCCGTCAGTATGGTTATATACACTCACTTATTTCAACCACCGGGGTTGGAGATGCATTTTCCCAATTATCTGAAGGCCTAAATTCAGCACTAGGGGAAAAGGTGATAATTAAAGAGACGTCTTATGACAATAATTTGTTCATACAGGTTTTTGAAGAAAGTGAATATGGTGGCGCCGCACCGCAGGGCGGCTTTAAGAAGCTATCTATAATAGATTATGGTTGGTTTGAAGATGAGGATCCAACCAAATTAGGCAAGCGTGTCTTTTTTGCTGGAAAGATGTATTTTGATAAAGGGCAAAATATGTTAAAATTTGCGAATATTTTTACTGTGATTTTTAAATAATGCTAAAGTTACCAAAAAGAGGGAAACAACCAACTGTCTTTACAATTCCTGAGGACTTTATAACATTTCTCGGGTTAGATGAGAATTCGGAATTTATCTTTAGAATTACTGTGGGAGTTGATGCCTTTCGTGCTATGACATCTGACGCTACAACCCTAAGAATAGGCGCCTATCCAATCAAGAGAAGTGGTGCTGTCGCTACCGCCGTTCGCACAAATTCGGTTAAGGATTTTTCTAGCGAGGTTGCTAGTCGTACCGCAAGGCTTCGTCAATCCCGACGAGCGTTTGAAAAGTCTAAAATAACAGAGATCATCCTCGACCTGACTGCATTTATTGATAACGATTTAGGAAGCACCGCATTTTCGCCTTCCGGTGATGTTACAATTACAACTTCTGCCATGGCCGGCCAGACTGAGCAGACTATAAGCCTCCGCAAGGTGAAGACGTTTATTAGACTTTTAGATTCACAAGACACTAGGAAAGGTGCTGGTGGTCAATTTGTACCGTCATCAGGCCCTGTTATTCTCTCAACTGCATTGTCTACCACGCAATATAGGGACTTAAGTGATAAGGTGATTAATGTGCTTGGAAATGATCCTGCACAGGTACTTGATTTTGATTTTCCAATTATAGATGCTAAGAGATCCATGGGAGGCAGTATAAAGGCTTCCAACGCTCGCTCTTACAGAAAAATTGGGTCTGAGCTTAAACAAGATCTACGTTCGCCAAGCGAAAAAAGTGATAATCAAATTTGTACTTCAACATCCGTATTGACAAGCCCGGAGCCACAAAAGAATTTTGAATTAAGTCTTCGAAAGGCTCTCACCATGGTTTCCATAAATAAACCATCAGACAGACTGATATTAGACAGCGTCAGCTCCAGATTTACATCAATGTCTGCAATTTTAAAAATTCCAGCTATGCAGAGAGGTAGGACTCCAGTTATCCACATGGAATTTGTATGTTTAAACAGCAAGGGATCCCGCCTTCAAAAAGAGTCAAACAGTTTTAACATATCAAGTCTATGTGGAGCCAAGGAGATGCCACAGATACCACCATGGTTACATGTTGAGATTAGAGACGTGGGACTTAATGTGTTGCATCTTCAGCAGCGTGACCCTTATGCTGAAAGAATTACAGTTTATAGAAGGATCCTGGAAAATTTACCTGAATTGCAATTACAGAATACATTTGAGAAGGTAGGTGATATTAATATTAAACAAACGGATGGATCATTGTTCTTCGAAGATAGGGTTGAGAATGGGAAGAAAATCATGTATAGGGCTTTTGCAGTAGGAAGGGGAGGTACTATCGGAAGAAAATTCGCTAGCGCCGTTGGTTTACCTTCAAAAATTACAAAAAATTACCCCCCATCGTCTGATGGCGTAAGGTCTGATCATGGATTAACGTTTACCGGTGTGGAACGCGCTTCATTTACGACACAAGTTTTATCGGACAAAATTGCAATTGTTGTTAACACATACTGTAATAATTTTTCTGCATGTTTTTTGGAAGTTAGAGACATCACCGGCCTGCAGAATCCACAAATTAAAAGGGTGAAACCTAGAATTGTTGGCAGTACTATTGATGAAAAATTAAAGCCATTTCAAGCAGATAGGACACAATTCAGGTTTAGCGATGAAGACGTTCAGCATAATAGGACATACCATTATTCTCTTGTTGTAATGAGGTATGATGGTAGAAAAACTACCCTATCCGGATCCGTGATAAAAACATACATAAAGCCTCAAAAGGGACTAACTTTAATTGTTGAAAATATGACGTCCTTTGTCGGTGGTGTTAGTTGGGACATGAAAGCAGAGTCTAAGAAGGTTGGACTGGAGACAATTGTGAGCCAATTGAAGAGTCTAGGAGCCACACAGAGTTTTTTGGACGATATTTCCAACTCTAGAGACCAATTTTCCTCACTGTTTAGATTTTTAGTAACTCGTCGAAATCTAAGGACTAATATAACGGAAAGGTTGGGGATCTTTGAGGCCGGAACATTTAAGGATGACCTAGACTTAGCAACCAAAACCGGTTGTGAGCTCCTTAGTCCAGGATACTCTTACGAATATGAAGTTACACTGTTGGAACGAGATCAATTGACTATCTTGCAGGGTATAGCGGTTGATGATAAGGATGTCTCTACCTTAAAGATATTTTCGCGTAATTTACGTAAATTTCGAAATCCAACAACTACTCGAAGTGCAGTGTTACCGTCAGGCGAGAAACTTGAAATAGCAATTAACAATCCGGCACTTAGTATAGACGATGAATTTTTACAGGGTGATACCGGGGTGGTGGAACTCATTCCATATAGTGTTCCAATTGAGGGATACACCATATCAAAACCCATTGCACAGGTAAATTCTGATGGGTCAAATACCATCACATGGGTTGTGAGTGGGGACAGTACACCAATCGATCATTTTATTATTTTTAGTGAAGTCAGTAGTATAAAGGCTCCTATCGGAACAACAGTAAATCTAGAAAGCGGTCGAGTATTTTCTTATAGGGACAACAAGACTGCGGGTTTGGTAGGTACCAAGACATATACGGTTATCCCAGTTCTTTCAAATTTTAACATAGGCGCTGAGAGTAACTCTGTCTCTATTACTAAGAGACTAGAAATCCCCAGGTACGAGGTAGTGGAATAATGTTATTAGCTAAGAAATTTGGTCAAAAGACAAAAAGTGATGTCGGAAAGTATCAAATAGGGTCTCGATCATTTGCTGCGTACAACAAGACGCCTTCTAATAGGGAAAAAATTATTAATTACTCGGCGACCGCCGAAGCTCTAAAAACATCACCAAAGCTGGATAAGACAATTGAACCTAATGATTCTCCACCGCCTATGACCTATGCTAACGACCAAAAAATGAATGGGATGAGTGGATTTATTGGCAACGGACGTTCAAGCGCGAAAGAATTTCGAAATAAGAATGACCGTCCATCCGGAGGCCCAGCGGCCAAGAAAGCCTACGCAAGAAGTATAAAGGGTGCGTCGCTTCCACCTGATGTTAGTACAACAATGGCACAGACTGTGCAAGGCATAGTTACGGAAACGGGGAAACAAACGCCACGTACCGGGGGCCCTGTTATACCGTCATCTGCCACACCGAGATCGGTACCCACTGATCCATTGTATGCAAATTCAACTTTAAATCAGAACAATTATGGGGGCGGTTATTCGTCCGGAGGTGGGGATCCTTCCTTAGCCAGTAAGACGGTTGGGTATCCAAGCTCGAACCCGACAGGCGCACCACTCATTAAAAATCCTGCATTTATAATGCCACAGAACATTTTTACTAGTAAACTTAATATAGTGTCTCCCGGAGGAGGTGTAAGTGCGTCCTGAATTAATCGCAGTATTTCCCGTCAAGTCAACAGCCATCACCCCCGCGGGGTCATACCGGAGCGCCGAGGATGATCACCAGGAGGCGGATCTCACAACAATTAGACTCAGGCAGGGCGATCTGCGATTTGAAAATGCAACCTTATGTCTTGCTGGGCTACACAATCTTGTGACGGGAACTAAGAAGAAAACACCGGCAATGGATATTCTTCGGGGACAATTCGGTGATGCCTGGGCACAACTTAATGAAACTAACGCTACGTTAACGGAAATTCTAGTATTTATTGAAAAACTTGGTCAGGTATTTACATTATTTGCATTTCCTGAAGACTCTGCCATGGGGGATGCATTTAGGGAAGAAATTGCTAATATTATCGGGCGCATGCATATAACCGGTCCTTCTACGACCACTTCCACGACGCCCGAGATATTTCCCGATTTGATAGACATTCCGCACAAAATACTGGCTAATCAAGGGTTTCACTACTCCGATTTCGTCGACATGGAAGGAATCACATGTTCTGAGATTTTCGGTCAATTTATAATGGAATTAAGGGACATGTGTGAAGGTTATTCCATGCAGTTCTGTAATACACTTTTTAGAGAAATGGGTGACGGAGGATCCACAGCCCGGCAATTTCCCATGGGACTGAGTCTTGCAGATCGAAAAATTCATATTGTACAGCAAAAATTAACACTGCAGGCACTTAGTACATACAAATATAACATCAGAGATATGGAAGTTGTGTATGGCAAAGCATTTCAAATGGGTACGGCGACCGTTGGGAGTCAGGCAGACTGGAAGACTTTAGATGCACCCCTTAAAGGTAAGAACAATCCCGTAGCCAGTGGTTACACAAATTTTCTAGAAGTGCTGGATGAGTGTTTGGTGGACTCTCCGACTCCTGCCGCCGCGGCGTCGGCGGTGGCGTGTCAATTAATGAGCAAAGAGCTGGCCATGTCAGCCGGGATACACTTTATGGAAAAAGAAGGTCTGACCTTCCTCCACCGGGAAAAGAGAACGATTCGATCACCTAAAAAGGGCACCTCTACCCACCGAAAAAGGGAGTACTTTGAGTCCGCAATGGGCAATGTGCCGCCGGATCTCAGGCACACCGACGGGCAGTTCCTTGCCGTAGGCTTGACGGCTTTCGCCGAGGTGGGAGACTCCCTCACCGACGCCGCCGGCTCGACGCCACGAATCTCCATGGTCGAGATGAGCAGATTTGTACAAATTTTAAGTACCGCGGCTGAGCCAGAGAACAATATGTCGAAAATAGGCGCGAACCAGGTTCTTTTGTTTGAGAGTCGTCCTATCACTACAGTCAATCCTAGTTATACTTCAAAAAAACAGGATGGTAGAAGCTTTTTTCTGGATGCCCTACTAAGTACCCGCGTTGATCCGTTAGGTAGAAAAGTTGGCCTTTTTAATACGGCAAATCTTGAGAAGATATCACAGGTATTTGCCGATGTCACAGATAATGCAATGGCATACACTAGGTTTATGTTGGACTATGTTTCCGCCGAGGAGAGCAAGACTACCGCTGGTGCCCTGGCCCAGGAGCAGACGCAAAATCAGCAA
>Ga0209434_1000356_pt1 | contig 23191 bp, 33 predicted proteins | sample ETNvirnome_2_300_FD_184068 | JGI IMG/M metagenome (GOLD analysis project Ga0209434, IMG submission 184068) | Marine viral communities from the Pacific Ocean - ETNP_2_300 (SPAdes) (version 2) | ecosystem: Environmental > Aquatic > Marine > Oceanic | place: Pacific Ocean | collected 2013-06-22
ACTTCATCCCCTGGGCAGGAGGCCCTTGATAGGTTTTTCAGGTCGTCAGAGGAGTTGCGAGAAGGGGCAAGAAGGGGTGATCTATCCCTCGCTGAGCAGTTAGGGCTTGCTAGGGAGCAGTCAAATCAAGGTAGAACAGATGCCCTCCTTAATCGTATCGCAGGGGTTAGTAATCTTGGGTCAAGTAATATAAACCAAGGACTTCAGTTAGCTGGAGGGTTCGGACAGGCTGCGGGTCAACTTGCTAGTGATCGTGCACTTCAGTTACAGGGTAATATAGCGACCTCGCAAAGCCGATCTGCGGCTCAAGCTGCAAGGGCGCAGACATTAGGTAGCCTCTTTGGCGCAGTAGGGACTGCTGGCGGGATATTTGCAGGGTCTAAAAGTGGGGCTTCATTCCTTGGAATTTAGACAGGTAAAAGATGGCTGATACAGGATTAAACATAGGTGCTGGTCTTCTTGGGGGAGCTACTCAAGGCTTTCTTCTTGGGAGGAAGTTGCGAGCACAGCAGGAGGAGAGTGAAGCAAGAAAACAGGCTGCTGCATTAGCTCAGAGGAAAGAGAACAGAATGCAGGCAACAGCTCTGCAAAATAGACTTACCGGCTTGGTTAATATATTAACCGCTTTTAGCGCCACTGATAATAAAACTGGGCTATCCAAAATACCTCCTGAGATGAAAGCTATTCTAGCCCCCTCGATAATGGAGAAATTCGAGGTTGATCCTACTACTATGCAAGGCAAAGGACTAACTAAGATAGTAGGAGCCAAGGACCCTAAAACTACGCAGGCGTTTGTAGCAGGAATAGAGTCTGTAATTAAAGACCCTGATCTCGTTAAGATCCTTGAGCAAGACCCAACTCTGCGAAGACAGTATAATGAGAGACCCCTTGAGTTTCTTACTCAAATAACGAAACTCAAGAAAAGTAAGGATGAAGCTCTCGCAGAGAAGCAGAAAGCTGTGCGAGAGAAAGAACTTGGGCCCGCTAAACTAAGAGAGGCGAAAGCTGACGCTACGATAGCAGAACAGAAAGCTGCGGTGGGTAAGGAGAGGGTTAAGATATTTGAGCAGTTGGCAACAGGAGGCGCTACTAAAGGCCCTTTAAATAAAGAGGCGCTCAAAGCTCGGATTAGTCAGCTTACTTCTATGGCAGCTAAACTAGCTGTTGTTGATCCCGCAGCTTCTAGGGCCATGTCTCAGGCAGCCGCCCAATTAAGGTTGAGTCCCGGCGGAGTAGTAAATACAGAGGTTGCTAAAGCTATAGGTAAGCAGCGTGGAGAGGAACTCAAACCTGTCGGTAGTACAATTGCCCAGGCACTTAATAGGCCACAACTTGCTGATTTAAGCCGTGAAGTACTTTCAAAGATCAGGGTACCTTGGGCACCCAGCGGGGTTAGAATTCCAGAGCCTGGGGAAATGAAGGGTATAGTTGATAGGAAATCTGCCCTTGCGGAAATCCAAAACACTTCCAGGAATATTATACGGATAGTGGAGAACAACCCCAAGGCGTTGGGCGTACCAAGCACTATGGCTAGATTTGTCGGAGATATGGCAGCAACCTTTAAGGGCTTTGCTGACCTCCTTCCGGACATTGTAAATCAGATCCCTGGAGTTGATACACTCAGAATTTCCTTAGATGGCGAGCTAGGTAAGTTGAACGTCGCAGCGTTGGAGAGTGCCGATGCTAGGTCTGCTGTTATCGCCCTTACGTTTCAAGGCGCGTCTATGATGCAGAAGGGAAACAGGCGGTTTAGTAACCAAACGTTTGAGAACGTAAGCAAGCAGATCGGCGCAGCAACCGCTGACCCTGAAAGAATGGTAGGAGTTATCCGATCCTTTAACTTATTACAGGGGCAAGCGCTTGATCGTGATATCCAGTCTAGGACAGGTATTATTGGATTTACGGGTGTTCCGAACGTAGATGTGGAAAGGCCCTTCGGTGATTTGTCCATCAAGGCACTGTCGTCGGTTGTCCCTGAGTTGCTCAATGATGATCTTTGGGGTAAGCTTAAATTAGAACGTCAAAGCAGACTTGAAAGATAATGATATGGGTAGTGCTATATTAGCAGACAGAGATAGGAAGGCCCTTGAACGTCTTGGCAGTAAATTCGACGCTGAGGATAGAAGGCGTAGTATTAGGCCGGTAATTTCTGGTAACGAAGTCCCCGTGCAGGAATCCCAAGGCGCTCCAGTGCAGGGACAACAAGGATTTGATCTAGGGCTCGTTGAAGAAGCAACAAGGCAGAAGGTTAGAGCTTTTGTAGAAAGTCAACCGCCTATACTTCAATTCTTAATAGAAGCTGCTCCTGCTACTATAGGGACTTTGCTAGGTACACCTGGGGGGATTGCTGGTGCTGTTGGTGGCGGTGTTGGCTTTGAGGCTCTTGGTCAGGAGCTTGGGGTATCTCCAAGAAGTAACGTAGGCTTAGCACTAGCACTTGGCGGCCCGCTCGTTGGACGAACGACAGGATCCGCGTTAAAGGGTATCAGAAAGGCTACCGCAGCAGCAACTGGCGCAGTGATCCCTGCTAGGGTTGCCTTGGCCAAGAGCGCCATGCTTAAGGCTTCCGATGAGTTTGAGTCTTTAGGGGCTAAGATTCTGAATAGAGGCGGTCATGGACCTACGCTGCCATATCAAAAAGACCTGATGAGTATGAAAGCTAGTTCGTTATATGATATAGCAGAGAAGGCAGGTGTTCGTATTCCTGCCTTTAGGACAACTGCTACCCGAGGCGCATTAGCCCCTCTTAGGAAGGAATTATCGAAGATGAAGGCCCTTCCTGACGTTAGAGCCGCAATACGACTTCTCGACGATATTGAAACTACTCTAAAAGGAAGCTCGATATCATTTGCTGATTTAATAGCTACCGAACAGATGGTAGGTAGGGTTATTAAAACGGCAGGAGGGGTAAAAGAGGGTGTTGTAAAACAGTTCTTTAAAGCTATTAAGAGCGATGTGGACCATCTAGCATCTCTTGGTGGTAAGACTGGCAATGTAGGAAAGGTAGCTCAAGCAGCCAGTAAGAGATATAAGTTACAAAAAGCTGTGAAAAGTTTTGAGGAGGGTGTTGCCCAGTTTCAAGAGTATATCCCTGGGCAGAGAAGTCTGAAGCTCGATCTTAAGGGTTTTAGAAAGTGGCTTCTCAAGGCTACTAATCCAAAATCCAAACAGTTTAATAAGAAGATGACTGAGGCCTTAAAAGATGAGTTGCCTGGGATTGAAGACAATTTGGTTAGGTTCACTAAATTTACCGACGCAAGTCCTGGTGGTCCTGGCTCCTTGGTTGTTCGTACTATCACAGCAGGGGCAGGTGCGGCTTTTGGTCATAGTATAGCTGGTGGGCCAGGAGCAGTTGTAGGTGGATTAGCAGGTGCGAGGATACCTGAAATGCTGACAGCTATCCTATGCTCAGGCCCTGCAATAACATTCCTGGAAAAAGCAACAGCTCTTGGATCAAAGCCAATAACTGCAAAGATGTGGGATACCCTTGGACAGATCGCAGCGCAAGGAGCTAAGACAGGCGCACCTAACAGGAACGCTAACCCAGGAGCACCCGCCCCACAATTGGGCACGGGACAGAGGGTACAATGACAACACCTGATAACGGCCACCGCAATAGGCTTGCAGATACAGCTAAGTATAAGATAAAAGATAACTGGTGGTGGGTTCTTCCTATTGTATTTCCTATCGCTTATGCCCTTATCAGCGATCACTTTACTTTGAGTGCAATAGCTGGTGATATGGGAAAGCTGGACAAAAAAATTTTACACCAAGTGGAGAAGCAGGACAAGCGACAGGAGGAGATCAACAAGCTTCTCAAGGAACAGGCAGAGGTCAATGGGAGAAATACTGCTCTATTAGAAGTGATACTAGCTCGGCTTCAGCTTCTTCAAAGGGTCGAGCGGTGAGGATTAAACCAGGAGTGCGTATCCGTGGACTAAGGCCTGAGATACTTTGGGCTGTTTGCGTTATAGATAAGATATATGGTAGGTACGGTGCAGAGGCGGTCATAACATCCGGCACGGAGGGCAAGCATTCAAGAGGCTCTCTTCATTACTCAGGTAACGCTGTTGATCTTAGAACCAAGAATTTGTCTGGGGACTGGGCAAAAGCCATTGTCAGAGAAGCGATAGACGCTCTCGGGCCAGACTTTGATATCGTATTAGAACATAACCACATTCATATGGAGTATCAGCCCCACGAAGAATGATCACGAATTATTGAATATGGCCAGTACTATAATAACAACAACCAACAAAATGGTCATTATAATAGGGATCAAGGTTAATCCTACCCTCTGCCACCAGTCGGTGCGTTCATTTTCAGCCATTGATTTATATTTGTTGTCCTCGTCGAGGTACATATCTGCCTCCTTATACACAACTTTCCTTTATGCCTGCTTCTGCTCTTAACCTATCAGCAACCTTTGCATCTTTCCCCCATCTATCTTTAATCCTTTCCGGCATACTCGGAAATACCATTCTTCTTATACCAGCTTGAATAAACATCGACGTACAATGGGCACAAGAGCTGAAAGGCCAAGTATAAAGAGTATAGCCTTCTATACTTTGCTTTGCAAAGATTAGAGCATTATGTTCGGCATGTATTATTACTACATATTTTAAGTCCTTATCGTCTAAATATCCATCTTCCTTGCTTATTCCTTTTGGTAATCCATTATAGCCAACACTAACAATCCGTCTGTCGTTATCAACAATAACTGCCCCACATTTCGTCGACGGGTCTTTGCTCCATCGAGATATATGTTCTGCCAGCTCAAGGAAACGTATATCCCACTTATTTACCATCTTCTTCTCCTATATATACATACCGCCTGTCATCCTCATCCGCCAGGATACTCATTTTAACAATCTTCATCTGTCGCAGAACTGTTATTATACTCTCAGCTGCTGCATCATCTACATTCTTATAGAACACCCGCATGAGTTCGCTATGTTTAACACTCTTTCTATGCTTAATATATTCTATTATTCTCTCAGTACTCTCGATATGCCGAGCAGTGCCCATTCCAGCAAATGCCTTAGGCATGTTCTTCTCAGTCGTCAGCATTAATGCTTTAGCCTTCTCAAAATCCTCCAACTCTATGGTAAGCTCGTTCTTATAGGAAGCACACAGAGACATGGCGATCTTCTTAACATGGGTTGGGCGTCTGCTTTCATATCCTTGTAAAGAGGGATCAGGTAATATAGATTGTCCAGATCGTATCTTGGCATCCTCCGCTGCATACCACTTTTCGTAAGCGGATAGGGCATCAGGACTAAATCTGTATCTTCCATTAATCGCATTAATCATCTCCAAATCGTGTATTAACGCTCTCCTCAGACTGGGATCTGCCATGTCTTTGTTTGGGTCGGTGACCGTTTTCCGCTTACCATCTTCCACGATGAAGATACATCTACTTGTAAATCCTCCTCCGATGCTTTCTTTAGAGAGGATATATGGTAGCCAGTCTGGTGCAGTAGATGACAACAAATTAAAGCACATTCCGACAATTTCTTCTGTTGTACTTTGTTTAGTCCTACGAGACCATTTATCCCTACTATCGTACCAGTTGGTGAGATAAGCATGGAGACGAGTATTTCGCTCTCCGAGGAACACAGAGAGTTCCTCAGCACAAGCGGTGACTGCGCTTTGCCATTTAAAGTTGTGAGTTTCTTCATCCAAGAATGAAATTTCCGCTCGCTTAAGCTCTTGGATGAGGGCTTCCTCTGTAATATCTTCTTCCACCACGGATACATTTAGCTCCTCCAATAACCACCTGATTATGTCGATAGGCTCACCTTTGCGCCCATGTCCCGACGGCCCAATTAATATAACATACATATTTGCATATACACAAGTATGCCCCCATACCATATAGACTTTTCTTTGTAGGCAAGAGGCTATACAGGAAATCCCCGCCCATGTATGATAGGAAGTAGGGCTTTCGCTATTATCTATATACTCTAAGTAAGACCCGAGCCAATCATCAAGCTGCCTTTTCGCCATTGAGATACTCTCGTAGGGAGTCGGCTGTCACCGACAGATTGTCGTTTAATACACACTCATGCATATCACCCCAACTTGTGCCTATCTTCATTGTAGTTCCTATTTTAAATTCTCGGCTATTGTATACGCATAAGGGGTTCATATGATCTAGGCCTATTTTTATAACGTCGTTTGCAACTTGTTCGTAGTTTTTCATGTTTAGTTCTGTTTGATATGTATTGGAGTCGTGCGTATGCGCTAAGTATTCATATTCATCAAGAGAGGTGTCCCAATACGTCTTTTTCATTCCTATCCTGCATATGTCATATACAGTGCTTTGTGGAAGAAATGAATAGGCGGCGTCCCAAAGTTCCGGTCCCCAAGCATCCATAAATCTACGTTTGCGCCCAAAGCAGTTTGTCAAGGTACGATCATCCCTGAGTGAGGATTGGACAGTCTTGTGCCAAATTTTAATAGAAGGATAGGCTTGCCTATGATAGAGGGTTACTATTCTCTCGGCTTCCTTTTCTTCAATTTCGTTCTCCAGGGCAAACCTTCTATACTTCATGTCATAGTTGAGGCCGTGGTTACTCTTTTTGCCCATTTGACGGATAGAGAATATTCTCGGTAGGAACCATCCTTCTTGTATCTCATCCAGTAGGGGTCCTCGTAGTTCTTTGATAGTGTTAGGGTCAGTATTCTGCCCCACAAGCTTAGACTCCTTCTCCACAAAGTTATACGGTGCGCCAGATATAAGTGAGCCCGTAACTGTGTGCGGCGATTTCCCACTTTCTATAATCTCCAGCATATTTGCATCGCCAGATAGATAGGCAACAACTACCCATTCAGCTCCCGCCTTGTCAAATTCAATTAGGACTTTCATTGTATAACTCACCTGTTATTGACTGGCCAAAGGTTATGAATACACTCCCAACGAGTTGCTTCATAATCTCGTCGTTGGTTATCCCAGTTTGCTTCCTCGCATCTTGTTCTATTACTTGAGCCATGCCGATCATACCAGCGGCTATCTCTGGGATTGGAGTATATTTTGCCGTAAGAACTTGGCTTTCTTCCTTTCCAGGCGTAGGTGTCTTGGGCGTATTATATTTTTCTGCCATCTCTCTCTCTCCTATATTATTAGATAGGTCCAGCCACGCTTCCTAGCTGTATATCCTAACCATCTCATTACGTTTTCGTACCTCTGATATTTTGTCCATTCAAGAATGGGCGCAACTTGGACGGGCCGCCATTCATCCCTAAGCGTTTCTTTCTCATATACTATGCCTGCACATATCCCTGCTTCTTCATGAACAACCTGTACTATCTTAATCACGAGCTATCAAGAACCCCTTGAACCTTGGATCAAGATTCTGTAGGTTCATTCCAGTCCCAAATATGGTCTTACTGCTGCTTAGTCTGCCCGTGGTTGTTCCACGTGGATTATACGAGCATCTAATGCGTCTATCTTTATCGTATTCGACTTCGAGATATGTTCCAAGCAGTTTATTAAGGCTGCGAAGCTCTTGAACGAGTTTAGCTTCTGGGTAATGAAACCTTCTGAATATTCGGGACATAGCTTTATCATCAGTCGTAGGTCTACCTGTAGATCGACTGATGTATGGTCTATTCCCCTTGTGAGTATAGAAGTATTCCTGGCATTGCTTTGGGCTAGAGGGGTTAAACGTATAATCGGCCACTTTTTCCAATTCATCTGACGCCTCCTGTATCTTCTTTCGTACTTCAACATTAGTCTGTTTAAGCCTCTCGACGTCTACTGCCATCCCCCTTATCATCATGTACAACAAGCAGGGGAATATGTCTATAGTATCTTGGTAACACTGAATATAGCCGTCGTCTATCATAATCTTTTTGAATAGGGGCCACATTTCATGGGTGGTACAACTATCCTTACAATTATATCTCCAGAATAACTCAAGATCTGCCCAAGGCTTACTCCAGAGCTTTCGGTCGTCCTTATAGTATGGTTCCCGTGTGTGCATACTGCAAAGGAAATCAAGCCCCTTGGGGAAATCAGGGAACATAATGTGATGGGCGATCATAGTATCGCCAATAGGCCCGAACGTGTGAATACCCATCTGTTGGATGAGAAACCCGATGTCAAAGATTAAGTTCTGGCCGATCTTTAATATCTGATCGTCGCCCAAAATGTGGGCAATCAAGAGCCAAATTTGTTCCTCCTGTTCAAGCGTCCACCTATGTCTTCCCCCCTCGACGACGAAGGGGATAGACATTGCTTCCTTTGGACTTGTTGAGAATGATATACAGGAGACTTGGTGATTGAGGACTTCTATATCAAATCCCGTCTCGTCGCCACCCTTCACGACACGGAGATATTCCTCGACGTCCGAGAAGGATGGGTCTATGAGGAGGCTACGTTTGGGGAGGTTGAGCTTTGGACTGTTACTCTCTTGTCTTGCTCTGTCCAGGTCCGAAATCAGAAGGTGACGCCATAGATACTGACCGCGCAAACACGCTGCCGGGTGGACAGTGGGTACAAGTTTCCGGCCAGAGATTTCTGATCGGTTCGAACACAAGATCGACCCTCTCCACTTCATTATTCTTGAATCTCCGAACACGGACGATAGTGCTGTACCCCCAAGTGGTATGACCACATTCGCACGTGAGTTCGACAGTCGCTGGAAGCTTGGCTTCGCGGCTTCCGTACCCAACTCCGTCAGCCCTGTCTTTACCGTCCATAGTATATCCCCATCTCTATCTGTTATTACTCCCGACTTAGAATGATTTACCTCAAACGGGAATAGATTAAGCAGGTAACATTCCCGACGCACGATCTTTGCAGGATGCAGACTCTGATCCAGTAGCTGTCCAGATGGGCCAACCAATGGCCTACCTTGGCGTATCTCAGCTCGAGCAGGCGCCTCCGCCAGGATACATATTTTGCTCTCAGGACTGCCTTCTTCATAAGGTGTTGTGTTATTCACTTACCTGTTTCCATAAACTCCAAGAACTGTTTAGCCAAATCAACTATCTTATCCCCCCTGACAGAGAGGTTTGTTTTACTAAACTGAGTACACGCATACTTAAGTGCTATGTCCCTTCGTCTAGTCTTTAGCATTTCCCGTTTGAGGTAAATCATTTCTTCAGAGAAATAAGCTTTTTCTATGTCATTCATCTTCATCTTCTTCTCCTTCTTCCATATCCCTAAAAACACTATTAACAAATCTATTTTTAGTAATCTTATCCAAGTCCCAGCCGAAGCCTTTCATTTTCTCTTTATATCCTGCCCGCAACGTTACCCCCGACCCGAGAAAAGGGACGCATATAAGAGCGCCTGGATAAGCGCACGTCTGTAGTATCTCACTCATGAGTTCTACAGGTCGTTCAGTGGGATGAATTTTATCCTGTGGTGGTACTGGACTAAAGTTAAATACATTCGATCTACCGACTCGGCGGAGTTTAGGTAGGCCTTTTCTACAAAGTAAGAAAGGTTCGTAGGTCGAACCAAACATAGTGTCAGGACTGGCAGTTTGTCCTGCTTGCCCTTTAACCCATATAGCAGGTATATCATTGACATTAAATCCTACCTCTCTAAGTATTCCCTTCACAGTCTCGTACCATTCCGGTCCGAACCACCAAACCATAAAGGAGTTGGCGTACATCACCCTGAAACATTCAGTGGCTACTGACTTTATAAAATCAGGATATTTCTTAGCCTCCACTTCATTGTAGTTATCCATCTGCTTAAGGTTTTGATTTCTGGCTTTCCTTTTATGTAATTCGACAGCATATGGAGGGTCTACCTCGACGAAGTGCACTACTCCATCAGCTACTATTTTTAGCCCCTCTAAGGCATCACCTATCATATAGTGAGTCTTTGCGTGCTTAGCTGCCCCAGTTAACTCTTTACCTGCCTTCTCCTTAATGCTCTCTGTTATTAATTCCTCTTCAATTTTTTTATACTGCTTCCATGCTTCATCTTGGGTAGCACACTCTGCAAGATCGGGGATAAACTCCATAGCCTCTGCGAGTTGGAGCCGACGTCCACTTGCCCCCTTACTCGTTCCGAGATAGTCAACATGATCTCGTTGGCTCCAGTTTGGATCTCCCTCTTTCTTCAATCGAAAAATTTCTTGTTCCAGCTTGGCCCTTTCGTGCCACGTGAAGTCTTTCCGACAGACGTTTTCAAGGAGTTCAATCTCACGTGCCGTAAGCTGTCCAGATACTTTCTGTATAACAGCTGGGACAACCTTAAGTCCAGCTGTCTTAGCAGCCTCGACTCTTCGGCCCCCGGCCAGAAGGTTATATGCCTCGTCAACAGAAATAGGTTGTAATATACCCACTTCTTTAATTGAAGCTGCAAGTTCCTCAATGTTCCCCATATCTTCCCGAAAGCGACCACCTATTTTTATCTCCTCTATATTAAGTCCTTTGACCTTCATCTATACTCTCCTTTAATTTAGCGAGCAGAGTGGCCCTTTCCTCTGTCGTTAGATTGTCGAACTGTTTTGCAAATTTTCCCTGCTTATCCTGTTCTCTCTTTTTAGTAACAGTAACAGCATGTTTACTAATCTTCCTATCCTCACGAACAGCCCGAAGTTTATCAAGCCGTTCAGTGTCAGACATATCTACGAGGGATTTTTTAAGACGCGCTAATTTGTTCATTTCTTCTTCTCTTTATACACAATCTTAAAATCACCATCAAGAATGGCCCCATAAATCATAGAGCCATACGCCGTAACCGCGTCGAGAACCTTTTCAAGAAGGATAGTCATTATCTTAGTACGGATACCCCAAGGCATATCTTTGCATCTCTCAGCCAGACGACCTGGAATATTAAAGGATATTCGCATATCATCCTTAGCTCTTTTCTTCGCCATCTTGCTCTCCTAAGCTATAATCTAATATAAATACATCAAACAAATATTGTGTGAGCAACGGTGGCTGGTGGCGTGGCAATGGGAAAGGTCAAAGGCAGCCAAAAAGCACAATATTGGTGTGAATATTGTGCCAAAAATGCCATTATTCGCATTCACCAGCTAATCCTACGCTATGATTTTTTGCTAGCAGTAGGCGGACCTTTAATCCCTGCCCTGAGTGTAGCAATTCCTGTTGCGCCAAGCAATCCGTATAGCATTTGGGCCATCTCCATGTCGATAAATCTAAGCTGTAGAGCTACGGTTACGAGGCCTACTGCTATAGCGACTATATATGTTTTCTTGCCTTTTAATAGGTTCATCTTATATCTCCGTTAAGAAGAAAGTATCCCTAGCTATCGGGTTCTTGCCAAGGACAATTGTGGGACTGCGGGCTAAGGAGAGCCTACCCGACCACATCTTATAGGGCCTGTTATTCGGCCCTTGGCAGACGAAGTTTATTATTGGGAGTGCCTTCAAACTCGTCTCCTACTATGAGACAGTTTCCAGTGGTTCCAATCATGTCCTCACTGTTTACCCCATTTTTCTCAAACGGGATATTAAATGCCTTTAAGAAGCGGCTAATATTCCGCATCTTTCCCCTACGCTGTTCTTTGTTATCGTCTTCGCAAGGAAATGTGAGGTAGTGAAAGACTGCGCCCGGATTTTCAACGTCTGAGTTCTCAATATTTAGAATTATACGAATTTGATCCGCGGTATCCGCCTTATTCCTGCCATCACTAGCATCAGTGACACGAAGATCATACATGCCTTCAGCAACTACTTCATCTTCATAGTCATCACCAAGGCCTTTTATTTCAATAAACGGCATTGTTTTCTTCTCCTAGTTTTAGTTATAGTTAAGTATCTTTGCTATGCCCCGCTCTTGGGCATTAGAGAAGTCCTTTATTGTTACGTCTTCGAACATCTCCAATCCGCTGATACTAGAGCGAATACACTGTAGTCCACGCTGCTCAGGCATGGTCTGAATTACAAACTTAGGTTTCCTATCCTCAGAACAGGAATGGCATTGCCAGATCTGTGTGAACATAAGAGGGATCATCGTTTTGGCACTGCCTGACAGGTTAAGTTGAGTTGTTATCTTCTTAGTCAGCTCATCCTGCCACTCTGTTATATGCCCAGTACAAAGTATATTAATATTCTCTGATGTTATGGAACGGAATAGATCTGAAATTTTAGAGCCCACGACGCGGTAGTCGGCTAGTTCTTCTACTGCTCCGAACCTGTTGTTTATATACATCTGGCGGTCAAAGCAAGCCCGTTGGAGGAATGTGATGGAATCTATACAGACCCAATCATAGGGCTTGAAGAAGCCTTCTTCTGCCTTAGTGGCAAGATCTTCACACCAGTCGATATAGACCCGCGGCTCCCTCTTGCTGCTTGGTTTATCAGATGGCTTAGCGTCCCTATTAAATTTCTTTATGGTAACATCCAGCTCTGCAGTATCTGGTAGCCACTCCTCGAAGTCTATATCTGCTCCTTTTAAGGAACGCTTTGCATTGGGGTCAAATAGGTAGGCAAATACCTTACCTGGAAGGGTACGGATAAGACTTGTCTTTCCTGAACCTGTCTGACCGACAAGTAGGATATTCTCAAACCCATCGTCTTTCATGTCATTAGCGTTTTGTATTTCTGGCATCTCCTTCTCCTTTCACCATTCCTATCTTATCTAGTTCTAGCCTATCAAACGGCGACCAAGGGTCTTGGACGTAGCCAGCAGGTGTTTCATGCCCCATTGGATTGCTCCAGGACTTACAAAGATCAATATAAGGACAGTTGCGAGCAAAGTCCTGACACGAGTTAGTACACTTTGGAAAGGCTGCCATATAAGCATTAGTTTCAGGCCCTCCCCTCTCCTTTTCATCTTCGTATGCTGCCCAATTTCCTTCGATCTGATCAATGAAGTATCTTGTCTCCCATAGCCAGGCGTCTAATTGGCTTGTCTGCCTTTCTACAGGAATGAAGATGAAACCATCGTGGACTTTTTTATGCACAAGGGCACCATCAATCCACACTGCTTTTACATCATCTCCGTATACCATATGACCACCATGTAGGTAACCATCTACTTGGCTGTTGGGGGAGAATTGATCGAGGAAGGTATTTCGGAAGATGCCCTTAACTGAATATAGAGTTGTGGTCTTGTGCTCGGGTATGAGGATATTCTTCCCTTTCCGTACAACTTTATCCAGTCTTCCAACGTAGAAAAGGTCTGGGTTATTGGGGTCAAGTGGTACTGCGAAGGGCTTCTCGACTGCAAGCATTTCACAATCTGAGATAAAGGTACGTCTTTGGAGAAGATACTCATAGAGCATTTCCTTAGCATTAAACGGTGTACGCGGTTCAAGATCTTTTATTTCATCCGCTGTCATATCGTCGGGATGTGGTGCGCCTTGGTCTATCCAGGTGTCAAGGAAATTCTCATAGGCGGCATTGACTACTTCTTGGTCGCCCATTTTTGGGGCGTTTTTAGCGACGAGGGGCCAAAGAGTATCCATAGCAGCGTGCCAAGAGGAACCAAATACAAGAGGTGGGGACCATCTACCCGAAGGCACGAGGTCTATTACATGGCGGAAATAATACTTCCGTGGACATACACGAAACTCTTGGACGCGAGTGTTATCGAAAAAGCGATCTTTCATTCTTCAGTTTCCTTATTCCAGTTCTTAGTTGGTGAATTATTATGCATTATGCAGGAATTTAATCTAGTGATCAAGCCTTTTTTATGCCTCACACGATGTTGCACCAGTTACCGGATCCACCCTACACGCCGCGTTTTCATCATCATCCTTGATGACGCCAAATCTCTTTCCATTGAGGTTAAACACAGTGCAGCCCTTCGCTCCCCCTTTATATGCCTGTAAATACAGGTCTTTGAATTCCTTATAAGTTATATGGCCTTTCTTCTTCCTACCGCTGCCCTGTGCACCTGAAATATTACATGTCTTAGATACTGCGCTGTCTATATACTTCTGTGCAGCACAAAGTACCTTTACATGCTCTTCCCCTGTTACTTCGTATGTAGTCTTTCCTTTCACCCCTAGAAAGGCATAGGCATAATCTCTCAAGGATACTTCAATCTGACCTTCTGGCATATGAATGAGGCGTTTCTGTTCAAGGGAGTAAGGAGGTTCAATACCACTTGATACGTTATCAGCACACATGCTTATAGTGCCAGTAGGGGCTATAGATAGCAGGAGGCCATTTCTTAACCCTTGCTTTTTGATCTTATTTCTTATGCGGCTCGGGAGTGTCTTGGCAAAGCCCGACGCAAGCCACTTATCTGCGTGAAAGAAGGGAAAAGAACCATAAGCTTTTGCTGCGTTACAAGAAGTATCATAAAGAACATCTCGAAGGGTTTCTAGTACTTTATTCTGCATCTCAATGTATTTCGACGTTCCGTAGCAAAATCCAAGAGTCTCGAAGGCATTGGCCGTGCCAGTAATTCCGACCCCCATTCTTCTTTTGTTAAGGGCCTCCTCTCTTTGAAATACCAGCGGATATCGTGTACAATCGATAACGTTATCAAAAGCTCTACATGCGGTTGCTGCATCAAGTTTGAAAAGGTTCCAGTCAAATTCGTATCCTGACTTGTTGACATTCTTCCCTGCTCCTATCTGAAGAGGCATCCTTACCAAGTATTTAACAAGGTTGAGGGAGCCTAGGAGACACGCTCCATTCGGCGGAAGGGGCTGCTCGCCGCAGGGATTGGTGGCGTGGATATGCTCGCAGTATTCTAAAGGGTTTTGTTGGTTGATTCTGTCGATGAATAGTACCCCCGGTTCCGCCCAATCCCAGTTACGCTCCATGATGCGAGCCCACACATCAGTCGCTCGAATCGTGTCATATACTCTTCCCCCGAATACGAGATTATATGTAGCCTTCGCTTGTAACGCCTCCATAAAATCTTCCGTAACAGCCACGCTAACATTAAAGTTAGTAAGATAATCATTTTTTGCTTTAGCATTTATAAACCTCATTATGTCTGGATGGTCCACCCGTAGGACACTCATCATAGCTCCACGGCGGTGCCCAGCAGACAGTACAGTATTACACATAGAATCCCAACATTCCATAAAACTAACAGGGCCAGTGCTATAAGCTTTAATGCCGAGCCCTCGTATTGGGTCACCATAAGGGCGAAGAGTGCTAAAGTCCCAACCGCATCCACCCCCAGAGCGTAGGGTGAGCATACTATACTTAAGTTCATCCATTATTCCTTCCGAAGTATCTGGAATGGTTCCCCCGACGTAGCAGTTCATGGCAGTTATGTCATACGGACGACCAACTGCGAGTTGTTGTCTCCCTGCGGGCAATATCCTTTGATGTCGTAAGCCATCCAGAAGGTGGCGGAAGTGGAACTCGTCGTCGGCAGAAACTCTTGCATAGCGAACGCAGTAGTCGTCAAAAGTCTCTCCGTCGGCTCTATACTTAGCAGCGTGTAGTTCCTTAGAGTATGGGGTACGTGGCCCGTACATAGGATATCCTTTTACTTGATGTGGAAAGACCATTATTACATGTTCACACTTAGGGAGCAAGTGCCTGTTCAATAGTGCGAATGTCTTGCACGAACTTGGGCCATTCAGCAGGAAGGAGGGAACAAGTAGTATCACTTCGATCCTTTATATTTCGTTCTAGGGTTATATGCTTTTCTATTACCTTCTTTCCTATACCAACGGCAGCCAAAGCTATAGCGGCTCCTTCAGTATGATCGCTATAACCAGTAATCATACTATTACTCATATACTTCCAGTTTATCTCTGAGGCAGGACATGGATATTTAGGTATACAATATAAAAAATCAGATGAAAACGATGTCGTCCTTGTCTCATATAAGACGGACGCCACTCTTATTTCAGATCGACCTCCTGTACTTATTATGAGATTTTTACCGCTATTTATAGCTGCATCTAATAAGTGCCAGTCTGATCCTCCAATCTTTATTTGAGTGAGATAGGTGTTTTTAGCAATAAACTCTAAAGCCCATGTATCGTGAGGAGTTATCAGGAAGTCTATTTCTTTTTCACTACACTCATTCTCAAGTTCAAACATATGTTCTTGTGTTAGCCAAGGAAGCACCCTATGTTCCCCTTGAAAGCCTCTTTTATAATACTGTAGCTTAAAACAGTCGGCTTTCGCTTCTACGGCTGCATTTAGTAAGGCAAGTGCGCGTGCATAGTCACCTTCATGATCAACTCCAGCTTCAGCTATTACATAGACCATCTATTGTCTCCACTTTACAGTTGGTTGTATCATATCTTTGTTGATGTTACTTTTATGTTTCTCAACCTGCTTATAAATATCCAAGAGTACGTCATCAGTTAGTAGATGTGGTATAAGACCTAAGTTAGTAAGAGCAGTATGTTTTGCGTTGTAATAGTGGTTTTCTTTCTCAACCCTTGGGTTAGGAATAGTGTTCATTACACAAATAACTCCAGCCTTTATAGCTACAGCTTGTACTCTTTTCGCAAGTTGCATGATGGAAAACTGCTCAGTGAACTGGTTCATAACTCTGAACGTTCCTGCATCTGCTGGAGTTTCGCAAGCAAGTTCAATGCAACGGATTGTGTCTCGTATATTAATGAGTCCTCGAGTTTGGGTGCCTGTGCCGTATACTGTAAGAGGCACTCCTTCAACTGCTTGCGTAATGAACCTATTAAGGACTGTCCCAAAGATGGCGTCGTAGTGGAAAGAGGTAGCAAGTCTATCGTTAAGTAGTGTCTCATTTGTGTCAGTTCCATAGACGACTCCCTGATTAAGATCTGTAACTCGTATCCCCCAGGTTCGACAGGCGAACTCAAGGTTATGGGAGTCGTGTACTTTACTGAGGTGATACCAGCTCCCTGGTTTTTTTGGGTAGAGAACCTTGTCTGTACGTCCTTTATGAGTAACATCAAGCCATCCTTCTTCTATATCTATGTTAGGCGTCCCATACTCGCCCATTGTCCCGAGTTTCACTATATGAATAGATTTGTCTGCATGGAGCACGGCCATTAGCACATTTAGAGTTCCTAGAACATTGTTTCTCTGAGTATAGACACACGCCTGCGCGTCCATCTGCGAATAGGGTGCCGACGGTTGCTCGGCATAGTGTACAATAGTATCTGGCTTGAACCCCTCGATTATCTTGTATAGAAGGTGTCGGTTCTCCGCTATGTCACATACAAACATCTCCATCGTGTGTTGGTAGTTGCATTGAAACTCCACCTCGTTTATTTCATTCCAGATTTTTATTCTTTCCTGAAGGGAAGAGATAGGCCATAAGGGGCTGCTCCCAACCTCTGCTTCCCATTTCCTTTTTGCAAGGTTGTCTACTACTCCAACCTTGTGGCCCTTTGTAGCCAGGTACATTGCGGTCGGCCATCCTAAATAGCCGTCGCCTCCGAGGATTAAAATTCTCATCCTCACTCTCCTCTTATCAACTCAATTCTTGTCTTCTCAAGTGCCCATAAAAGGTCTCTTCTATGTATGCCTGCTGCGTCATATATAAGGCCTCCGTCGTCAGTTAGTAGACAGTAGAACCCAGCGACGCATTCAGGAGCCTTTTTCATCATAACTTTTGCTAACTTAACAGGGTTATGATCAGGAGTAATATCTGGTATATCCATTATCTGTCCCCATTCTCCCAACAGCCCGCTGCAAATAACATCTGGGCCAGTTTATGATCAGATGTATTGTCAACATCAATAGAGTCAAAACTGTCTATCTCCAAATAGGTAGCAGGACTTGAAAAGAACCCATCTTTTATAAATTGTGTCTTAGTTATGACAAGATTACCAAACTTATATACTTTTCCTTTCTTCTGCTTATTCCATGCCTCTTTTCGTGCCTTAGGAAATATGAACTCGATCTCTCTATTAAATATACCTCGTTGGTTTGTCCAATGATAGTTGTGAGGAATAGGAGTTATTGTATAAGCACTTCTTACTACATGAGCCTGACTTGATAGCCGAAGGATAAGATGTTCTATCTGATACTGACGAATAAAAGGACTAGTAGGTTGAAATAATGCGACAGCGTAGGGATGCGGTGCGTCAGGGGTTTGGTTTAAGTAATTAAGCACTACATCTTCAATAGGTACGGCATCTCCTCTTAGATGGAGTGGCCGTTCAGATATGGTTACGCGTGGGAATTTTTCACTACAATATTCTCTTATCGTGGGATGATCAGTACTTAGAACGACATTACAGAATAGGGCTTTATTCAAACAGGCCGCACGAAGAGCCCATCCTACAAGAGGTATGCCCCCTATACATAACATATTTTTCATCCCTACTGTCTTAGAACCCCCTCGGGCGGGTATGAATGCTAGGATTTTCATAACAGCACTTCTCCTACCCTATCTATTATATATCTTTGAGTAATTCTCCATGCATCCTTCGTGCTTCCTGCAATATGAGGAGTTACTATCAAGTTATTATTATCTGCCTGATAGGCTCTTATCCTTTCCCATATTGAACTTACTTCATCATATGAGAAGGCATGATCTTGGGGGAGTACGTCGAGCCCAGCACCCCATAGCTTTCTATTATTGAGAAGCTCCAAGAGTGTGTCGTGATCTAACACTTCACCACGAGCGACATTTATTACTATTGCGTCTTGGGGAAGGAGTCTTAGATATGTACCGGAACAGACAGGTTGTGGACCTTCTACAGACATTGTAAGGAAGAGAACATCTGTTTGTGATAAGCATTCTTCTATGTATTCTCCTTTATACGACACATCTGGCTTATCTATCCAAGCTACTCCCTTAAATAGGGGAGCCGTAATGTCAGCTAAATGGCTCCCAACTCTGCCCATTCCCCATATAGTTGCGTTCATTTGGGAAAGCATCTTAGGCGCACCCCAGCTATATCTATCCCAGCAGCCTTCATATGTAGATGCGGCCGCGGATGGAATACGTCTATGCACTGTATGCATCAGACCCAGTGCGTGTTCCGCCGTACTGGTTATACACCCTAAAACGCCGGGGTCGTTAAGATACTGTATATGTGGAATGTTAGCTTTCTCGTCCACATCAGGCGGAGTTGTGGTGTTACTTGCGATAACTATTAGCTGAGGGAATAGATAGGAGGTATGATCCGTAAACTTAAACCCGTGGGGAAGAAATATACACTTTATCTTATCTTTTATCTCTTGCGGTAGGGTTGAGTCAAGCCTCGGATTAGGTAAGACATGAACTGTGTATAATTTATCAAGAAGAGCTAAATGTTCAGGGGTATAATGTAGGCAAGAGTAGTATAGTATATCAGGCTTGTCCATGGTTCTTAGTCCTTATTGCCCCATTTTGGGGCGTTGCCTCTAATTAAAGATCATCTGTATTTTGGCTCCAATAGGTACTGTAAATGCCCAAAGAATGCGTCAACTATAACCTCTCCTATCTTAACATATGCTTTTCCGTTACCAAAATAGACGTTAAAAAAGCTATCGTATTTTATGCACTTAGATATACCCTGCTCAATCTCTCTATAATTGCCACACGGAGCAGAATAGATGCTTGCACTTTTAGTGCGCCCATTCTGACGTGTGCCTATATCAATGGAAGGCGTTCCCAGGAAAGGAGCTTCTATTATTCCGCAGCTGCTATTTCCTACAATCAATTCGGAATAGTATAACAGCCAGTGGAATACTTTGGACGGAATGTTTTTGTGAAGAGATAAATTATTTACCTTCTCTCTATGTTCACGAAGTTTATCTATTATCATTTGATGCCCAGGGTCGGAGCAAGGATAAATGGCAACCCACTGTATCATACTATAAGAGGTACAAGCAGATAGTGTGTTATTCACTACATTCTCATCATGAATGGCCCCTCCTATACCTGGATGTAGTATAATTATTCCAAGAGCTTCTCTTTGTTTCTCAAATCCAAGAGCCTGACATACTTCCAACTTGGCCTTATCATTATATCTACTTATCCTTACCCCGTCCAGGTGTTGATCTCCTGCTACGAATATCCTTTCGGGCTGATGGTTACTTTTTAATAGATCATCCCTATACTTATCACAACTTGTAAATAACAAATTAGCAGTTTGAGAGATCATCCCTCTATATATATCATCCACATTCCCTGTAGTATCCCCTGCTTGTAGGTGGGCTACAGGTATCTCTAAGGTAGCAGCAGCAAGAGCAGCAGCTGCTACTTCACCTCTATCGCCATACAGAAGGATAAGATCGGGCTTCTTTATTGTGAAATAAGCCGCTAGCTCGGATACGTAACGCCCTAGGTTCTTAGCACGCGCTAAGGGAAAGTCCTCTTCCGTTATTGGGCACACCCCGACATGAGGAAAGTCTATCTTGTCATGCGTCCTACCGAACTTCTGCATATAATGCTGATCACAGAGTATAAGGGTTATCTCTAACCTTTTGTCTTTCTCTAAAAAATAAAGAAGGGGCAGCATAGCTTCGTATCCGCCCCGTTTGCCTGTTATTGCAAGGATTCTCTTTTTCATGTGTTCTTCCTTTTCATTGCAATCCTCCTGTTCTTATTCTAATAAGATTTATGATAGTTCTTAGCAGAGAGCGGGCTGAACGCTACCTCCAGCTCAGGCGTCCCTGTAATAGTGTGACTGAGATTACATCAGCCGGCCTCCAGACATGCTGGTGCTCTGTACTGAGCTAACACTACAAGTGTCTGCGTTTAAATTCCACTTCGCCGCCCTCCACTAAGAACTATCCAATAGACTATCTATATTTACAGTTCTAGCTAAATACTTCCCGTCTCTAAATAATAGAAAGTTAACCTTACCAAACTTCCTTGCTAAAATTGCTGAAATAATACTGTTCAGTATAGAAAGGCTGCTTATAAGCAAATAGTCATCCTCTTGGGCATCAGCCATGCCCTGGATCAACGTTCTGTATATTGTATTAGTTTGATAGCGCTCGACGACGCCGGAGGTTAGGAATACTAACTTGCCATATTTAAGGGCATCTTTATAATCATGAGCGCCCTTGTTCGGCACGAATACAACAGGCAACCTAGACATATTAACCTTCCTAGGAAGGTGAGAGAGCAAGGCAAGATCGAGAACTTGGGGGGTTCTCAACCCGGAAGGGGTGTTGTGCCCTGCTCTCTCTATATTTGTGGGAAATTTCTACTCAGAGAGGCGGGCTAACAGTGCCGCTTTCTCTTTGGGGTCAAGCTCATCGAACTCGTCCTTGAGCTTCTCGGCTTTGCTACGACCGCGTTTCTTGACGCCGGGGGCGTAAGCGTCAACATCCTTCTGAATATCCGGCTGAGACTTCTTAAGGTTGATTCCAGCGCGTATGATATCCTGTATCTTGATTACACGGGACGCCTTGGCCTCTGATAAAACAACCTCGTCCCCCTTATCCCCACTGCGGGCAATATACTCTTTTAGGGTTTCGCCAAAGTCGACTTTGACAGCAATCGGTGTGCCTTTGCCGACCTTAGCTTTGACTTCCATAACTGACATTATTAGCATTCCTTTTTCTAAGTTTCTAGATGTTATCATAACAATTTGATTATGATAGCAGAATATAAAGCAGGGATCAAACCTTTTTACCCATCTCCTATTCAGAACAGAGCTTGCCGCTCAAGCTGAAATAGTCGCCGCCCCCGCGAACCTGGACGGCGTAGCCAAGACCGTATGGAACAATCCGCCAATAGGGGTAGCCCCCGGCGTGTTTCGTGCCGTGCGCCTTGGCCTCGTCCCATGATGAGAAATAGGCAACCGTTAAATCCGTTTCGTTATATTCCTCAAATGGGGCTGGTCTAATTTTGGTCATTCTATTTTTCCTTTCTCTTCAATTTGCTTCCTAGTGGCTTCTATCAGCAATAAGGTGGGTTCGCGTTGCCACTCTTTTAGGGGCACCTCTTTAAGAACGAGCATCATTGCCGCTTTTAGGTATTCATCTGGTCGGGATTCCATTTCTCTAACAAGCGGATGAGCCGGGTCTTGCTCTTTGATTTCAAGCCAGGGAAGCAGTTTTCCCTTGCTTTTATTGCTATTTTGTTTACTTCCCTTACCAGAGAGGTTGCCAATGATAGAAGAAAATTCGCCGTCTAGTGAAGGACTTTTAGCTTCAAGAATAGATGCCACCTTCTTAGCCGCATCCTTAACAAACTCGGTGGGTTCCTGTCTTTGACTGTTTGCATAACGCGCTCCTCTGCGTTTGCTCTTAATGAGGGTTTCCCATCGGGCAGTGGGGATTGATCCAGTGCTATTGTCGGGCCACGGGACTTCTGCATGTTCATGTCCTCGGAATATGCGAGAGATAGTCGTTTGGGTAACATGGTAGGAATCGGCTATCTCTCTTTGTTTCTGGACGCCGTCCCAAAGGAGTAACTTTATCTCTGTTACCTTATCAGGAGTTAGAAGGGATCGTGGAAGAGTGTTCATCCTATCCCTCCATCTGTGAAATGACAATATCCAGCGTTAGGTATAAGGAAGAGAAGTCGTGGACCTCATCGCATCCTTCGTGCGTTATGACTTCCAATGCCGCTTGAACTTGTCGTGCGTAGTCTTTGTCGAGGGTGATAACGACTTGGCCGTTTTCGTTCGATGTTACGTCAACGGCAGTTAGGTCTTGGTTGATCGGTCTCATCACCAATCCTCCGCTTTGGCACCAGCCATCCAGCCACGTATGACTAGATCAAGTTCTCTGCCCGTACCAACGAAGATAGGTGAAGTCTCTGCTTCATCTTCATCTTTAGGGAAGGATACTATATAACCTTGGAACTTGTCATCAGTGGTATTTATCAAAACAAGGGGTTCTTTCTTCTTACCAGACATCTTATTCTCCTTTCTCTATGGACGCCCACATTTGGGGCGGGTTCAGTGCCAATAAACACCATAGAGGGGGCGCGTTAACACCCCCTCCGTGCTGCTCACCAGAGCTTATCAGCAAGGGATAGATCACCTTTATTGCACTCCGTGCTGTTTCGTTTTTTGGATTTCACATTCCAGCCCCTCGACAATGGTTAGTATTGTTTCTGTATAGGTGAGACATCGACTTATTATATTATTAACTTTAGTTTCCGTCCCTTTTAGAGGAGGAATAATCAAAGAAAGCATGATCATATCAAGTGTACTTTTTACTTCTTTCTTCAAAATAGGTAGGACGTACTTCGCCTGTTCTTCGGTGATCATGATGATAATTCCTTATTTCTTGCAACTTTCATGGTTCCATCCCCTATATGTCTATAATATTTTGGTAACCCACGTCGTTGGCTTCAATCCACTCCACCAAGCTTCCAGCGACTGCATTGACCGCCTCATGGTAGCGTAGGTCCATATCGTAACTCATATCACCAGATAGCATAT
>Ga0209434_1000357_pt1 | contig 23147 bp, 29 predicted proteins | sample ETNvirnome_2_300_FD_184068 | JGI IMG/M metagenome (GOLD analysis project Ga0209434, IMG submission 184068) | Marine viral communities from the Pacific Ocean - ETNP_2_300 (SPAdes) (version 2) | ecosystem: Environmental > Aquatic > Marine > Oceanic | place: Pacific Ocean | collected 2013-06-22
AGATCACCGACTTTCATTCTTCTCTCCCTAAAAAGGTGTTAGGCAACCAGACCACCTAACTGACTGTTTCCAGTCCCACCCGCAGATTAGCAATCATGGAGTTTATCTCTCTCCCGCTTCATCCTTACAATCGGGGTAACTTCATTTAAAGGAATGGCAGGATTTTCACCTGCAAGTGACCAAGTATTCCCTTTTAAGATTCTTATTCCTTGGTCCGGGTCGTATATCATCTCAGTAGAACCCTGCGTAATACCGCCTCACTCCTTATTTGTATTATACCGTGTCACAGTTAATTTTACATGAGAAATAAAAAACCGATCCCACAAAGTAAGATCGGTTTAAAATGGTGGACCCGGCGGGAGTCGAACCCGCGTCCGCAATAGTTTCAAAGTCAAGTCATTCACAGGTTTGTCTAATTTACTATCACAAATTAGAAAAGGTAGTCAGTTATCCCGGCGCTTACCGACCTGTTGCGCCCCACCTGTTTCCAGGGAACCATTCTGATTTTTTATTTTCGCAGGAATCTACCTGTTATCTTAAGTTGGGTGTCAAGGTCTTAAGAGACCCCGCGATTAGGCCGCTAGGGCGTATTCGTAGTGATTATTGTTATTGGCAATTATCAGTTTGAAACCGCATTTTAGGTCTGCTATTTCGTGGGACCACTTGCACTCTTCTTCTCCCTTACCCCGTCGATACCATTTCGGGCCCGAAGAAATATTAGCTCTTGCCAGCAGCAAGAGACTCTTTAACTACCTCACTTGTCCGCTTTTTTAGTAATCTAAGGCCTTTTCGGGCTCGGACACCTGCAGACTTATTTCCATTCGCATTCTTGTGAAGGTCGAGATTAAGGCTCTCTACGAGCACTTTAAGCTCCTCCCACTGTCTTAAAAGTTCAGAATTCATTTTTTTCTCCTATTCTAATGTAATTAACTTCTTGTCTAGTTTTTTATCAATTATATTTTTAGCTGTTTTAGACAGCTCTACTAAATTTTCTCTATTTTCAAGCTCAAGAGATAGTAAATAGATTATTTTTAATTTCTGTGAGTCAGTGACTCCAAAATTCAATATTTCCGTCACAATTTCACGACAGGCATTCATTTTTTCTACGTGAACTTCTGTTTCAGATTTTCCATATTCTTTTATTTCATTCATTTTCTAAGTACTCCTGTCTGGTAAATGTCTTAACATTAAGCTTATTCTCATCCTTGAATATTAAGGCTTTTATCTGTAAAATTCCATCAACCTCATCTTTTGTAATAACTACTTTTTCCTCCCATAACTCATTGTCGTAAACGAATTTTGCCTGCTCCCAGGTGGGGAGGTCTGACTGATGGGCTTCCAAAATAGAAACAACATCTTTTGGCATAAACATTTTTAAGTCACTTATTGTCACGATTGAAGTGACATCCTCTTTATTGTGAATAATTTCTGATTTACATATATCAATTATCTTATGAATAACTCCACAATTATTGCACTGTGCCAGCTTAGGAATAACCTGATCTGTCTCCGCGTCAAATTCAGAAAAAACTACAAATTGATGAAAAACTGGGTCTTTTCTATTTCTAAATTGAGGCAGTATACAGTGACACTGAATGAGGTGCTTTGTATGCTTCATTTTTTATTTTTTTTATTATCTGATTCAATTTCTCTTAAAGCTGCTTCCACTTCCGCGTAGCCCAGGGACAGACCCTGATCTACTGATCCGTTTATGATGGATATAATTTTATTAAGATTTTCTTCATCTTTTACCTCAAATAGATTATTTTTATATGCTTGAGATATGTTATTTCTTATGTTGGTCTTGATGTAATCAATTAAGGATCCGACTCCTCTATTTATTTTAAACTCGATGCTCATATATTCTCCTGTATTTAAATAGTATAAAAAATCTTTATCTTATGAGTCATAAGATAAAAAAACGTTTTATGGTCGTAAATAGATTAAAGCTTTTGGATGTCAAAAATTTACCGGACTATCTAAAAGGACTATTCTTTCTGTTGAAATAATGCTCCTAGCAATTGAAAGGCCGATATTGCATGCAGTACACAATGATAAAAAAGAAATAAGGTTAGCTCTCGGTAATTTTTCAATAGAAGCTAACAGAGAATCAATAATAGATTTTTCATAAAGAGTTTTTGATTTATAATTGTTTAAAAAATTTAAAACATCTTTTCTTTTAACATATCCAAACGATATTTGATGAGAAAATAATCTTAAAAATGAATCAATCATTTCAATTCCAAGAGGATGATGATCCGTAATTCGTTTTCCCACGTTGACTTTAACCTGGCCTGTTGAAAGAGACCTAATTCTTTGATTGATTAAATTTTTAACTTTTTCATCTCTACAGTTATTTTTTTTAAATTTTAAATACTCTACATGCTTTCTAATTTCGTCACTTTTTTTAGAAAAAATGTTAATTTCTGATTTATTGATTTTTACTTCGGAAACAGCGGGGAAATCTCTTTTCACTGATGATGAAATTAGATCTCCGGTGTAAGAAGATATGATGGGAGAGTTTGATATGATGGATATATCGTTTAAAATATTGACCGTTTCTTCACTCATTCCTACTGAAACTGGCATCACATCAAAGATATTTTTATGATTATTAACATATATCGTATTTAAAACATCAGGCTCTATGTCACGACAAAATACAAGATATGGTTCTTTAGTTTGAGATGCCTTTAATAGTAAATGATGTATTTCTGACGGTTCTAAGATTGCGCCATCGATTATGACGATTTTAACATTTTTTCTATTCCACAATTGAGAAGCAGGTAGAAAATTTTCATTTACCTTTATGGGAAAAGAAAAGCCCTCCTTTAATTCAATTTTTGTAAACTCACTCTCGCTCCTCTCAACAAATATGGAAGAAGAGGCTCCGGCTAATCTAATTGCTTCTTGTATTATTAATTTAATCCCTCCATCAGAAATCTCATTTTCTAATAGGCTTTCAATACTTTTTTTATCTGCATGAAAGCCTATTTTTCCAATATCATTTAAAATATTATTAATATCATTTTTATTAAGATTATTTTTTATTGATGAAATATTTTCACTTTTAAGTAAGTTTCTAATAAGAAAAGATGAAAAAATTAGAGTTAAATCTCCGGAAGAAGATATTTTTTCTGCTCTAATAGACTCAGACAAGATGACTGGCTTTAAAACTCGAGTAAACGTCTCAGTGCCACCCAGATAAACTAATTTTTGCACCAGACTTCTTGTTTGTTGAGAATTAAAATATTCTCCTAGAATAATATCATCCCGATAGAATGCACTATTATCTAGCAATGTAGAAATAAAAATATCTACTTCTTCTCTTATGTTGCTAATTACAGTAGCGTACATTTTGTGGAAGGGAGATCCTCTTTCTCAACCCATAGAACTTTTTTTAAGCTGGCACCCTCTCCTGTTTTTGGTTTACTAATGTCAGAAGAATTAACTAGAATGGCATCCAACCCGTCGAATGAAAGCCAGGGCAGAAATGAGTATTCGAAATTTTTGTCCATGATAAATGTGGATTCAATGTCAGGATAGACAAATCGGTTATGTCCAAACTTAGATCCAAAACACTTTATCTTTGACTGTGCGTTTAACATTTTTTCTCCTTAAAGCAACACCCTTAAGGATACTCATAAATCTACAGATATACAAGTAATTATGAATCTCTCCAGAGATTGTTAGCAGCAAATGTTAAAATCTCTTCAGCAGAATTTTCAGTATATCCGTATTCATCGATAAGCGTTTCCACCATTTCATTATATTTTTTACTCTGATCTTCGTCCCGAGATTTACTTTTAGTTATAATTCTCGCAATATCCTTAATAGAATTGATTAAATAAGACTCAATTGCGTCCTTGAGAGGGCCATAGCTTTTATAGGTTATTTTTTCTTTCCTTCTCATTTTTGCAAACATGTAAGCTGTTACGTCGGATCTAAATCCATCCCTTGCGGAGCCCACGATCCCCACATGTTCTTCTATTGTTCTCATAAAGATTTCATCGGGCTCCATCTCCTCACGAGTTATCTTATCTTTAACAACTGTTCTTGTTGTGTAGCATTCTGCATTGTCTAGATAGGAGTCAAAAAGAGACTGTGCCTGCACTTCGTATGCTGTGACAAAAGCTTTTGCTATCTCGCTTTCTAATAATTTAAGATACTCATCTCTAATCACCTTTTGAAGAAGTTCAAGACACTCCTTTTTCCTTTCCTCGCTCGGTATTTGTTCTTTTACTTGCTTAATTAGCGAGTCGGTAATGGAAATAGGAGTTACCATATTTCTATCTGAATCTGATAGAGCATTATCAATTGCTTTCATAATAAATCTTGTTGAAATGCCTGACATTCCTTCTCCCAGAGCTTCGTCTCTGAGGTCTTTTATATCAAGTCTTTTAACTCTTCCCTTTTCTATGACATCCTCTCCGTTATAAATCTTCATCTTTGTGAGAATATCACATTTTTGTGATGGCCTAAGACGGGACATGATAGAAAACATTGATGCAACCCTAAGTGTGTGAGGAGCAATATGAGAATCAAAGTCGGACCTTTTTAGCATCTTTTCATAGATTTTAATTTCCTGGTCCAGCTCCAGAACATATGGAACTCTAATCTTCACAATTCTATCTAAAATTGCCTCGTTGGTGTGTTCACTTTGAAATTTATTCCACTCAGCTTCATTACAGTGAGAGACAATAACTCCGTCGAAATATATCATTGCATTTTTTCCGGGTGACGGAACTCTTTTTTCCTGGGTGGCTGTGATTATTGTGTGAAGAAATTCTATTTCATTTTTAAAAATTTCTACAAACTCTACGATTCCTCGGTTTCCAACGTTAAAAGCTCCATTTAGGGAAAGTGCCCGTGGATCATCTTCAGAGTACTTATCAAGTTTTGATATATCCTCAGATCCAATTAAAACTGATACGTCTTGGCTATTTGCATCCATCGGAGGAACAGAGGCTATTCCTCTTCTTGCCCGTTGAGAAAATGTAGATTCGACCACGGGATAGTTTTCATATTTTTCATTAAATTCATTAAGAAGCTTCCATCTTGTAATTGGACTAAGATCACCTTCTATTTTGACGTTTAAAATTTCTTCAAATTTCCCTCTCAGGTTTCTGGGGATTAGATGTAAAGGTTCACCAAGTTGAGGATCGCCTGCTAGATGGTAAAAGGAGTGTCCCTCAAGCGCTTGTTTAACATATTCAGTTAGTGCTGATTTTCCAGAGCCCACAGGTCCAAGCAGGAGTAAAATTTGCTTGCTTTCCTCTCCTCGTAGGGACGCAGACCTTAAAAATCTCATTAACTGTGATATTACAGTTTCCATTCCAAAAAATTCTTCTTCAAAATAGTCATATATCCTCACCTTTTCAGAGTCAAATAGTTTTTTCCATCTGGGATCTGACTCATCCATTGTTGAATATCCGTGGTCTGCTATAGCCTCATAAAGCCGTCTGTGGGATAGCTTTGGAATGTCAGGATTTGACTTTATAACCTCGAGGTATTCAAGAAAAGTTCCAGAAAACTTTTCCTTTTTCTTTTTTTCTCTTTGACTTTCTATAATTTTTAAAAAATTATTTTTTGACATTGTTTCTCCAATAACAGTATTTTATCAAAACTGGCGCTTACATAAATAGGAATTAAATTTCCCATGTATCTTCTTCGATAATTGTAAATAATTTAACATCAAACTCCCAAAGACTCCTTACATGCTCGACCACTGCTTCAGAGTATCGTAAATCTAAATCTCTACCGTCGTGCTCGTGCTCCAAAATTAGAGTTTTATCCCTTTCTAGATCTTTAACATACATTTTAGGAATTGAATTAGACCCTATAGATTTAATGAGATCCTTTTTAATTATTTTCCAACCGTCTTCATCAGATATTTCATCTATGGAAATATGTTTTTTCTTATGAGAATAACTAAATAAGTTTAATTCTTCACAATCCTCTCTGTCTAAAATGTTTCTAATTGCTGATTCATCATCATGCACTTCTCTAGTAAAGAAACATTCCTCTAATCCTTTATTTTTTTCCATCTTTGTAAAAAGATGAAAACCAAGATTGTAAGGATTTATTTTTCCCAAGTGGGGTCTCACTACTTGATTATGAGATTTTAAAAATGCAAGATGATATTCCTGGGGTAAATCCAGATCATGCATTATTTTATAGTGCCAAAAGCTTGCCCATCCTTCATTTAAAATTTTTGTTCTAATTTGAGGAATAAAATATTGAGACTCGGTTTTTACAATTTCCAGGATGTCCCTTTTCCAGTCTTCCAGATGATGACCATGCTCAATTATAAATCCAAGCAAATCATAGTCTGATTCAAGAGGAATAGCATTTAAGTTAACATCATTAATATTAATATTTTTTGATCTATTTATTTTATTAATATATTTTTTCTTCATTTCTACATGAGAGATTCTATCTTTAAAATTCCAATCTATTTGATATTGAATAGACCTTACAGCATCTAAAAATGATTCCACCTTATCAATTCCAATACTAGTATCATTCATGTATTTTTTTATTCTATTTCTTGCATTTCTAAATCTTGATACAGCAACTGTAGGATTAGTATCTTTAAAAAATCTGTTATTTTTAAAAAAATCTGAGTGACCTGTGCAATGACACATTATTAAAATTTGCAAATAAAGGGGATTCTCTCTCATCAAATAAGCGATAGATGGATCAGAATTTATTATTAATTCATAAGGTAAACCTTCTATTCCTAAATTATAAAACTGATGTGTTCTCTCGAATGCTTTTCCATAGGACCAGTGGGGATACTGGGATGGCATTCCTCCGTATGATATGTGTCCTATCATATCATAGTAGTTACAAATTTCATACTCTATGGGAAACCACTCGAGTCCGTAATTATTTGCAATATTGCAGATTTTTTCATCCCACTCGTTCAGTTCACTAAATGTCCACTCAGCTGTCAATTTGTCCCCCAAAAATTCTTTTAAACTCAGGCCAAATATCGTTTGGATGAGAAATTTTAACAATCTTAAAGACTGCGTCTTTAAGATCTGAATAGCTTGAAGACATGCCAGACTCCAGTGTGGGCCATCCTGAATCCTCTTCGGGAGCTATTTCTGTATAACAATACATTTGACAAATTTTCTTAAGATCTCTTGAAAGATCGATAGATTTTTCCACATCTTCTGTCCAGTTATCTCCATCAGAACAGTGAAATGCATAAATGTTCCACGAAGCTGGGTGGTATCTTGTGGAGATGATATCTAAGCATAGCTCTAGCGCAGACGATATAAATGTTCCTCCAGCATTTCCTCTTGTAAAAAATTCATCCTCAGATACCTCTTTCGCGTCAGTAGTGTGAGAGATAAACACAATTTCAGTGTTATGATATTTGTGTCTCAAAAAGTGATAAAGTAAAAAAAAGAAACTTCTAGCAATATATTTTTTTTGTTGGGTCATGGATCCAGAAACATCCATCATGAAAAATATAACAGCACTGCTTACTTCTTTAGGTTTATTTTTAATGTGCTTATACTCAAGATCATCTTTGTGAAAAGGAAATCTCTCTTCTTCACCCGTTGGGTCATTATCAGTTTCTACACTGGCTCTCATTTTTCTTTTAATTTTATTTTTTAAAGTGTGCTTCTTAGAAAGTCTGGGCCTAATTCCAGCTTTTCTATATCCCGATCTTTTATATTTTTCTCCCCAGATATTTTTAAAATTTTTCTTAACAAGATCAGGAAGATCTAAAGAGTCAAACAAGTAAGCTGATAATTCTTCAAGGGTAATTTCAATCTCATAATATTCCTCACCGGCTTCATTGCCGGCTCCTTGCTCTGCTTCTCTTCTTTGCCTGTTTCCCTGACCTATTGGCTGACCTCTTCTCACTTCCTTTCCAGGAGCCGATCCAATTTTCTTATTTTTTGGATTATCTCCGTATACAAATCTATATTCTTTAATCCCCCTCACTGGAATGCGGATTTTCTTCTTTCCATCTTGACCAATGATAGACTCATCAGAGACGATATCATAAATTCCTTCTCTAATTGCATGTTCAATTTTCTTTTTATGCCTGCTTCTATCAGAGGCTGATCGATCGGATTGGGTCTTATGCTCTTTAAAAATTGACATAGTTTTGTTTTATTCCTTGGAATTATTCTCAACAATTTTTTTCGCCCATAGTATTGCGGGCGCCAGATATTCTTTAACGTGGGTCATCATCTCATCCCAGGAGAGCCATTCGGCTAGCTCGTGTTCGTAAATTCCAGTTTTGGGATTTTTGATGATCACTGGATCCTCCCAGACTTCAGCTAAAAAAATTGTGATGGGTTCAATTTTAAGACTCTTCTTCCCCCACTTAAAATTTTTATCTGCTAGTTTTAAACTGGATTCCTCGTAGGTCTCTCTAATAGCTGCTTCTAAATCTGTTTCTTTTTTTTCCTTGACCCCTTTTGGAATATCATATTTTCCGTTAGTGAGCAATCCTAGAACCTTCCAGTCATTATTAAACTTTTTTACAACCACAACCCCGGCGCTCGAAATATTTTTTGTATTTTTCACATCTGCCTCAATCAATATATGTTTAATCAATCTTTTAAGAATTGCCATGCTTCTACGTATTATACTTATTCTTCTGATTAAGAGAGATTGTTATTTGATTTACGATTATTAAAGGTATATTTTAAAATAACAAAATAAAGCCCTGCATAAAGTATAAAAATAAGAGGTAGCTGCGGTGCTTTTTTGATTAAAAGTAGGAGTGATTTTTTTATATTTTTCATTTAGAATCTTATAAAACTATTATAAACAATTAAATCAAATATTTATTAATGAGGTGATTTCATTTTTTGAAAAGAATATCGAGCATATTTTGAGAGGCATCGTCATCTCAATTGTATCTCTGGGTCTGGTATTTTTATTATTTTTTCACTCTTCAGTTACTGAAAGGCTTCCAGAAGAAAACTTTGTAAACATTTCAATAATAAGACAGGTTATTACCACCTACTCATGTGAAATAGTAGAGGATTGTCCTGATACTCCATCACTGGGATCATCTCAAGCTTCAGGAATGGCTTTTATTACCCAAGATGACTTTACCTACATTCTAACTGCTGATCACTTTTGTCAAGATTTTTATCAAAGTTTTGATAACACGTGGGAAGAGAGCACACTGGAGATTGGATCCGTAATTAGAATAAATGACATCAACGGGGATCAGTGGGATGGTGAGATAGTATATTCGGAAAGCACTCTTGATCTCTGTCTTATTAGATCAAATATGAGAAAAGTAAAACCTCTTAGAATTTCGTATCATGAGCCAGCTATGGGAGAAAAGGTATTTACAATCTCTTCTCCTCTGGGAATATCTGGTCCGGGATTCGCTCTTCACTTTGACGGTAATTTTTCAGGCTGTGGGCGGGGAAATATTTGCTATTATTCTCTTCCTGCAACCTTTGGGAGCTCTGGAAGTGTGGTGCTAAATTCAGACATGCAGGTGGTAGGAGTAATACACAGCGCTGCACCCATGATTCCTAACGTTTCTCGAGGATCAGGATCTGTAGCTGTTAGAAAATTTTTATCTGATGCATCGAGAGATTTAGATGTGAATCTATTTTCTAGCTACTGGATGCTCTATTAAGAAACTCTATCACAACATATACTGATCTTAATCTTTTCAGATCTTCATCGGGATTTTGAGATTTCATTTTCAAGTGAGCTTTTTTCCTGTCAAGAGCTCTCCAGATTTTTCTAAATTTTCTCTGGCATTTTCTTTTTTCATCATCTGACATTGATGATAGCATTGTTGAGAGCTGCGCTCCATTAAATGCTGGGATGATTCCCGCCTCTATCATCATTATTTTTGCTATAACTTGATCGGAATTCATTCAAATCTTAAAATATCTAATGAATAAAATGGTTACTTGGTCCAGGAATGCGACTGGAGCCGTTCACCTCATTCTCTTATTACTGCTACTCACGCTTGACAATGGATGATTCGGCCAAGTTGCACATTCAATAGCTCTTACTATTTATTAATTCATCTTTCGGTATTAATTTAAAACCATGTCTTTAAGGCCATAGTGATTATACTTAATAGTAGGAATTTTTTTAAAAAAAATGAAAAGAAAATTATTCTTATCTAAAGACCTAAATCTTTCTCCAGAAAAAATTGCTTTAATGTCACACTTTTGCTTATTTTGTTGTGAATACCTTCCCATTAACGGTGATTTTTTAATATATGTGGTAAACAATAGAGATGATCATGGGATTGGAACTACCGCTTACTATAGTGTGGGAAAAAATGAGATAAAGATATATGGAAAAAACAGAGCCCTAGTAGACATACTAAGATCCATTGCTCACGAGTTAACACACATGATGCAGGATGAACAAGGTCTCATAACGGGTCCGGTTCAAGATGCTGGAGGTTTTCATGAAGATCAGGCAAATGCAAAGGCTGGAGAATTAATCAAGCTTTATGCAAAACAACCTGGAAAAAAAGCAATATATGAAAGCATAGCAAAGCAGCTATCCTAATCTCCTGAGGAACTCGCTGCCTATCAGCTCCCAGTCAGCAAATCACTGACTCCATATTTCTTCATCGCTAGACACAGAGCATCGTCATCTTTTCTTATAGACCTTATATTGACATGGATCACCCGCTGTCTAGGGTGAGATTCCAGCTGGATGGTCACTGCTTCAAAAGGAAAATCCTTGTCATTGGACAACCTCCTTAGCTTTCTCTCAACATCAATTAAAAGATTTTCATTCTCCACCATTCCCAGGTCAAATGCCGTTCCTACATGATGAGCAGAATCGCCTGGAGCAGCAATTATATACCCCTTGTCACGGAGCCACGATAGCATAAAACCTATCGCATCATTTCTGTTACCAGCGCCATCAACTCCTGTGTCAGATCGATCGATTCCTTCTTTTCGAAGCTGTTCATCGAATTCTTTTTCGATATATCTCATTTGATCTTCCGGAGATCTCAATCCAGAAGTAATGATGGTTCCAGGGGGTAAAAAGGCACTAAGCATGTATCTTGCGTCTTTTATCTCATCCGTTAAAGTGACTCCTGATTTTACTCCTATCATAGTGAAGGGCTTAGTTTCTCCATCACAGTCAACTGTTCCTTCTCTGTCTCTTTTAAGCCTCGGGTATCCCTTTCTCTGTTGAACTCCGCTACCCACAGCACGGGCAGCATAGGATATCTCTGCAAGAACTTCATCAAGCTCCTGTCGAATGATTTTTCTCAATTCTCTCTTAGCAATTTTCACCTTACTCTCCAGCTCCAATGTTAAAGTTATCAATATTCTGTAAAATAATTCTCTCCACCTTTCCTTGTAGAACAGGATCAGAGCCGTCAACGATCTTACCTAAGACACCCATACCCCTTCCAGTCACCTTGATTTTACCGTGTCTAAAATTATCGCGAGTAACGTTTTGAGGGAGTCGAAAAGAAATTCTAATCCCTCTTATTTCCTGCATCTCATTTGTTAGAGCATTTCTAGTACCTAGGGTGATCTTATTCTCGGGAGAGAAGTAATGGCGTCTTCCATCGTCTCTCACCTCTGTCACGCCCGCATTATGTCTTCTCTTTCCAACCTCAACTGTCTCATCAGTGGTGATCGGACCGGCACGTCTCTGAAGATCGTCTGATGGGGATTCTTCAGCGGGTTCTTCGACTTCACCAGGCTGATCAGGTTCCGTGCGAGCAGCAACTCTCGCTGCATCTCTAGCCTCTATGGCACTTTTAACCTCTGCAACCAGCTCCTCACTGAGGAAGCTCGTCTGACGAGGATGACCCAGGATCCAGGCAAATACCCTTCTTTCTGATTCATTGTTGAGCTGGGCTCGAACCCTGTTTATATCGTCATTTGTCTGTCCTGAAGCTATCGCTAGCTTATTTTTAGCGGTATTAAGAGGTCTTAAAATGTCTATGAGCTCAAGAGATCTCTCAAGATTTTCATCTTCTAAGATCCACGCTTTGATTATTTCTGGGGTGATATCTGGACTGAGAAAGTCCTGTACTTGAAATTGACTGTATTCATCGCCCATCTCGGACCAAGCAACTCTCATATAGGGATTATTCCACGACCCGCTTATGTCTAATCCATCTGTTTTTCTGAGCTCATCTTCAATTCTATTATTTACTCTCTGCAGTCTTTCTGCATCAGCATGAACCCACTCTCTAAAGGTAGTACCCGTCTCAGAGTCGGTGATGATTCCTCCCGATATTTGACTCATACCAGGGGCTCTTACCTGCGGAGTTGCAGTTGTCGTCGCAGGGGAAGATGGAACCGTCGACGGGGGGAGGGACTGAGGCTCTATGTCTGCTGTAACTTCCTCTTCTTCCTCTTCTTCCTCTTGTGGTTCTCCAGCTCCTGCGGCATCTCCAGAATTGTCAACTCCAAAGGATTCTACTATTATCTTTTGGATAATGCTTCTGATCTCTCTTGATTCTTGAAACCCACCAACAGAGTGATGCTCTTCGACTCTGCTGCGGCCACGGGAGATATCTACAAGCTCCATAGAACTGCCGGTGTCACCTCGAGTAATGTTCAGGCTGCTCAATGTGGCCAGTAAATTATTAGCGAGATGGGCTATTGTTGAGCCCCTAGTTCCCTCCCTTCTCCAGTTTGGGGCAGTCCTCGCGATCGTCTCCACCATATCATAGATGGGATCTCTTTCAACCCTGTTATATTCACGTGCTAATAGCGGAATTGAATTCAGGGCCTTTGCCTTCTTATCCACTAGCTTTACAACCCCAACCCTCTTCCATGGATATCTCTCATTGGTTGATCCGCGAGGGCTACCAGCCAGCCACAGTATAGCTCTTTTAGCAGCTATAACATTTCCCTCGTTTACAGGGAAATCTAGCTCATCTTTTATTGCTAGCACAACTTTCATAAACTCTTCAAATGAAATTAAGGGATGACCCTGACTCATTCTAGCTATATGGGGAGTAACATCTCTATGATTTATGAAAGTCAGTGTTCCTGCTTCCCCTCGTAGAATTTCCCTCATTTCATCATTGAAATCTGATCCAACCTCTGGTTTAAGCATCTTATAAACTGCAGGATTAAATCCAGTTCCTCCAGAAGGGCTACGGCTCGGATAGCGTATATCATAAATAAAAGTTGTAGCTGCATCAATCTGCTCGCCCAGTGAGGATTCTGGATTTATTGGGTAACCTAGCCTTCCTGCAAATTGAGCAAAATTAGATATCATATTAATGTAGGAAGGAGCTCTTAACGTCTCTGGTAGATTACCACCAGATCTACTTCTAAGAGTGTCTTCATACCTGGAATATATTTTATCTATCCGACCAGGTTTATAGCTAGCTTCGATGAACCGCTCCCAGGCTCCGTGTGTGTACTTTCCAATGGTTTTTTCACTAATTTCACACTCCCATTCTCGATGAGGCGTGCTATTTGGTGAGCTTCCAGGATCCCCGCGTCCCATTCGACCGTCCATTAAATCTTGCCATCGAGCCATTGTTCCTGCTCTCCACAAAGCAGATTGGAAATCCATCGCCTGTTCCCGGGTGTATCCCGCTGCCCCGCCAGGAAAAGGCACACAAGGGGCAGCCGTCGGGTCGATCCAGTGCGGCTCCAGCTCCCGGACCTCCATCTCCTCTTCCTCTTGCTCTTTAAGGGGATTTTTGGACCTTCTTTTAAGAATTTCCTCTCTTATAATGTGCTTTGCTCTTCTATGGGTTAGAATCAACTTTTACTCTCCGGTGCACTACATTTAATACTTATTTAAATTTTAATCAATTTTAATCCACAAAGTGTAGACGAGCAAAATTTATGTTATAATATATCTAAGGTAAAAAAATGAAAAGACTAGTAATCGGAATCTCTCTCCTTCTTTCACCCCCGACATTTGGAAAAAGTCATCAAGAATCTTTTAGAAATGTTAATTTTTCTCTTGAGAGACAATTCACCTATCAGGCAAATCATCAGCAGCTGATTGCAAGATATCGTGGGGAGGGAAATAAAGAAGATTTTGAATTTATCGTGAGAGAATTTAGTCGAGCTTTTGATAAGATCATTAAGGATTCGAATCTTGATGAGATCACTCAGTGCCATGATTACAATCTATCAATCTACGACCTTAGAGAAGGGACGATCAATAATAGAAATATTATGGAATTTTTTAACTGGAGGCCTGTCCAGGCAGGACGCTATAAGCTTAGCGGTCTCTATGACTCTCTCTATGCTGGTCCCAATTCTGCCACCATCTTTGTTTCTCTAGATACGTCATCTCGTAGAGAAACCATCATTCATGAGACTGCTCACTTTATCTACGACACATATTGTCTCTCAGGAATGGAAATGAACACAGAGGAATTTGCTCAATATTATGAGGAAATTCTTTAATTAGATGACTTGAAAGCGTTGCTAACTTGAACAGGCCGCTCTTTTTCTTCAATATCTTCCTCGTACTCTTCATCGTAAATATTTTTATCTCCCAGCATCTCTCTGGTTGAAGATTGATAATAGGAACTGATCGGACCTCCTCGGGCACCTTTTGTCTTAAGCTTGCCAAGATCCTCTAGGAGAATCCGAATAATCTCTCTAAGATCATTAAACTCAGACAATGGTCGCTCTTACCAGGTAATCCAAGGAGCTTCTTCCTCAGGAGAAGAAGAAGCATCAGCCGGTGGCTCACCAGCAGGAGGGGAACCCTGACCTTCCATCTCAGACCAATCTGAAGTTCGAACTTCAAACTGGGATAGATCTATGTTTGATAGATATGCCACGGTGTCCCCCAGTTCCTTGCACGGAAGTTGTTTAATCCAGAAACGAACCTCTCCTCCCATTCCATTATCATCTTGAAAGGATTCTTTGAGATGGTCAGTAACATACTGAACGCTTCCTCTAGCTAAAAAGCCTGCTAATGCTGCTCCCGCACTTGTAAGAAATTGTTGCATCATTTGAGCTATTATTTCATCTAAAGTGGTGGAATCCTTAAAAGCCACGTATACCAACTCATAAAGATTATTGCATCCCTGTGGTGAAAAAAGTTCCGGATAAGCAGCCTCAGAAACATCGGCCATCTTTCTTCTTATAGATTTACCTAGTGGACTCTCATAGGCAAAAGCATCGGCAGATTCAAGTATGTATGTTTTCATGAGATCAGACCATGCATCCCAATTAGTGAGCAAGTCTTTAATTTTCTGCACCTCGGGTTCGTGTTTCAGCTCGTCCCAAAACTCACGCCAGACCCAAGTTTCCGTCACTAGATAGCTAGCGTGTTCTCTAAGGTCTTCGTCGGTCATACCATAGCTTCTCATTAAAGATATTTTTTTTATTAATCTTTTCTTTTTTTCTTCTAGCTCATGAAATTTTTCTACTTCTTCAAGAATTATTTCTTTAATATGATTTGGCGTGATTTTCATTTCTTACCCACTTATCTTAATTATTCTTTAATTTTTCTAATTGGCGTTAAATTATGACGAAATACTTGACAAATATTCCCATTTATTAGAGTCTCATAGATATCATACTGGAACCAGGTGGGATTTATGGACACCTTTTCCGGCCTACCGATATACCGAATAATGGTTCCGACATCACCCACTCTAACTGCCGTCTTTCTTCCGAGGAAATCCTTACATGAGGGATAGGATTTAAGATTTATTTCCTCGTATAAAAAAAAGACCCCTGCCTCATGACACCTTCCAAAGGTAGCAAATCCATCCTCGGTGATATTGATATCCCTTAGAACAAATTTTACGGCTTGTTTTGAATGGAATCGAGAATCTTTTTTTCTGACCGACACAATATTAAATATTTAGAATAACTGCGACGGAGAAAAAAAATATCTAACGTTCTTCTTCCGGTGCGATTCGAGCCACCTGACTAGGCGGAGGTCTTCTACCTTGAGAGCCCAGAGATCTGTTTATGACCAACTGAGCTCTTTGTGATGCGTTTGCCATTCCCGTAACACTGACCCTTTCATTTGCTACTGCTGAGAGCTTTTCTCGAAGCTTGATAAGATTATCAGGTGAAATTGGAAGAGGCGGACTATTTTCCCCAGAAGCATACAGATGCAAGGTTAATAGATCCTCCTTGGTAACAGTGTTCGAATTAATGATATTCAGGGCTGCCTCTGCAGCAGTGGCTGAACTTGGAATATCTTCTGGTGGGGTGGAGAGCACCCGATCAGATGAGCTGCTACTAGACCTAGATGCAGCAGGAGAAGGGCTGCTTCCTAAGGTCTGTGCGCGGTAGTCAATTTCTGATAGAGTCTCATCAATGATCTTTCTGAGTTCTTTGAGCTTAAGTCTCATTACTTTTAAACGTCCTCTAGTGGATTACTGGTTTTTGTAACGTGCAATAACTGCTGGGTTGGTCACATAATCTGGAAGCTGCTCCCCGTACTGCTGCTGCTTGAGAACAGCCCGATGGGCCTGGGCCAGGGATTGTCGACCTTGATCTACTTGACCCTGAATTAAGTTACGTTGGCGCTCGCCGATGCGGGAGAGAATCATCTCTTTAAACTCATCCTCTCGAGACATTCGAAGGACCTGTGGGTCCACTCCGCCGTATTTCTGGGCGAGTCTAAGGACATCACTATATAATCCTTGTCGGAGAGCCGATTTGGCCTCGCCCCGAGCTGCAGCAGCTTTTCTTGGATGCCACCTAGCCAATAAGATCTGCGCATCTCCTTCATCAATATCTCTCACTGGTTCTGCAGCTGGTCCTGCTGGCTCATATCCAGCTTTACGTGCATAATTCATTACTAGATCATAGTCTCCTGATTCAAGTCCGCCTTTTGCCATGGCCAGAACAGCGTGCTTTTTAGGTCGACCCAGGAAATCAGTCGGCCAGTTTTCCAGGGCGGCTTCAGCTTCTTCACGGGTGGCCTCATTGATTTGGTAATTTTCCTTTAACTTAGGCGCATGGGCGCGATGTTTTTCCTTAAGAATGATAAGCTTATTAGCAGGAATATTTTCATAAATTCTCTTTCCAAATTTAACATCATATGTGCCCACCTTTCCGGACATGCTGAGAGAGTGCCAGACAACTTTTCCCACCTCATTGATGGGAGAAATTCCAAGGGTGTTCTGCTCCTTGAGGGACTTCATGGTGACGTGGGTTGCGCAGGAGTGCCCCAGCACCTTTTTTTGATCAGCAGAAAGCTTAGCATTAGACATTCCGCTGCCATACGGTACAGCCTTTCCATTTCCCGTGGGAGGCGACTTTGAACCATAAGGGGTAGAAACAGACTCTAGACTCTTTCCTTCTATGAGATCTAGGGTTTTATCCCAGTTTTTTGGATCGGTGAGATTCTCACCACCCGACCAGGCATCAGCCACGGTGTCGATATCCTTATAAACAAGGGTGTTCTGAAGTTTCTTTGATTCTTCTTGAACAATTTTTCTAAGCTGTCTTTTCGTAATTTTCATTTTTATTTTCTCCTGCACAATATGACATGCTAATAATATCTATTTAGATGCAATTAAGTTTTAAAGAATGATGATCTTTTAATGCTAGGTTAATGAATATAATTTTGCAGCGGATTTTGAAAAATTTTATTTTTTTACTAGAGGCCTCGTCGACCCGCCTCGTAGCCTACTCCAAAGGCATCATCCGATTCCAGTTCACCTACATCTCCGGTGAATGAAAAATCGTCGTCATCACTTACACATGCAAGATTCCAATCTGGATTATCACATTGATCATCTTCTACAGAGCGGTCCTCCTCTATAGCAGCCATGAGAAGATCATGGACCCAATTTAGGATGTCAGAAGGTCCGGCACCAGCCGACTTTAATTCATTTGCCACATCAACTGGATTCACCATGTCAAACTCATCTACGATTATAGAAGAATCATCTTTGGCCGGAGAAACATCTGCCTCGACACAGCCTGGACACATGTGCTCAATGCTTTTTGCTGCTGCACATCCACAGTCCTCAGTTGTTAGTTTAGTAAACTCTTCTAGGATCAATGATCTCAGAGAGTATCTTGTCAGTTTCATAAGTTCTCCAGTATTCATAATTATTAATTAATCATTCAAATATGTGAAAAATTTTCCATTCAGAAAATTTTCACAATTCTAAACGGGGCTAAAATGGAATGGACTGTAACACCTTCCTGCGCTCCAATCGTCTCACCTCCTGCAGGAGCATGACGTGTAGGACGACGCTCACGAGTATCAGCATCGGGAAAAGCAAATATGCAGCAAGGGCCATAAGGGACCAGACGATCGCCAGTGAGACTCGGATGGCCCAGGCGGTGGCCCAGATGTCATCACCGCTGAAGTGAGAAAGAGTCGCGCGGAGCACCCTACCGCCGTCCATGGGAAAAGCGGGAAAAAGATTAAAGATGCCCATCACCAGATTCAAGAAGATGAGGTACGCCACAGGGGGAAAGTCGAAGTATAGAAAAGGAGCAGAGATGAGGACGATCCCCAGATTCACCAGGGGACCCGCCATGGAGATCACGATCTCTTCCCAGGGGGATAGATGCTTGGCGGCCACCCTAGCGATCCCCCCAAAGGGATATAAAGTGATGCTGTGCGTGTTGATCCCAAATTTACGGGCGGCCAGGGAGTGGCCCATCTCGTGGAGTAGGACAGAGCCAAACAGGAGACACCCGAAAAGCACCCCTGATAATCCACCCCAGAAGCCATGTCGGAGACACAGAAAGCTGAATAGAGCAGCTAGAAGTAACACCAGGCTGGGGTGGACACGGATCGGAATTTGGCTGAGGGAGAATCGAGGCATCCTATATTATGTAGGACGTTACATATAAGACTTAGAGAAGCCTATTAGCCTGGACCAAGGCATCCCGAAGTGCTGAAAGACTACCATCTATTGCGCCCGATATCTCATCAGTGTCTGGAGATTTCTGATCTCGAAATCCGAGGCGGGCCGACTCCAATTTGATTATTCCTTCACTCAACTCATTGATGTTCACCTCCAGGTCGCTCATGTCAGCCATCTCGGGGTCATCCTCGTAGAAGCCGAAGTCTTTGCCCTCCATGGCAGTGGCAATGTCTCCTACTATATCTCCCATCCCCTCTCGAATGAGTCTTCTTAGCTGTTTTTGTGTGATCTTCATTTCCCTTCTCCCAGAGTATCATTTATAACTATTCCACATATTTTTAAAAATTTCTCACAAAAAAGGGTGCAGCGTAATGCTGCACCCTTGATGAATCAAAGTCTCTTTAAGATCTACAGAGTCGGACCGCCTGATGGAATGACGAGATTCTCATTGAGGAAGCTCTGAAGCGCCTGGGCTTCCTTTACCGTCATGGTGAGGGAAGTTGTGGAACCGCTGTAGCGACCCATATCGCCGCCCGTCGAGATGGTGACAGTGTTGCTGCCAGCCTTCTTGGCAATCGGGTTGCGGTGGATATCGAAGCTGAAGCGCTTCGTGGACTTTGTTTTGCTGTATGACATGCTATTTTCTCCTGTTTATTTAGCATAGTATTGGTATTTGTTATAACCAATCAGCCAATTATAATAGGAATCTGTAAAGTTTATCATAAAACCTTAAAAGTTTTGAAAATATTTTCCGGAAATTTTTTTGAAAATAACCGTTTTTGAAATTGACCGGGATTCAGATTTTTATCGATAGGTATTACCATGCATCACTATGAGCGTGAGAGCCTGGTTGACATCATTATCTCCTGGGTAGTACTCGGGGCAGTCTGTGCTGTGTATGTTCTTATAAAGATGGGAATGATAACCCTGATGAATTATGATGAATCTGCGAAGATGAATCCCGTCTTAAATGAATCAGACGTAGATTACCTTACTCGGTAAATTACGGAAGACAATCGACACGTGGTCTACTTGTCCTGTGTCATAGCGCTGATAGGAAGCTGAATAAAAGTGTCAACTCAGCATAATGAACGTAGAGAAAGAGGTAAAGAAACTCAAAAATTGGGAAGAAGTGAAAGAAGCCTAAGCCCCCAGCAGGGCTCCCCAGAGGGCCCACTGAGCTTACCGGGGGCCCCGGGGGGCCCCTACCCCTAGGGCTGCATATGGCCCTATTTTAGGCCCTTTTGAGGGGGCCGCCCCCCAGGGTCAGATTCTTTAAAAGTAGCCCCGCCCTCTGGGGCCACAGACATTGTCTCAAAGGGCCGGGGCCCTCCAGGGTCAGGTTCGGTGACGCAGTCACAGGGTCCCCTCCCACAGAACACCCACTCCTCCAGGCACTCCGGAAGGGAGGCAGTGGAGTCAGGAGGCAGCGGACCGATCCGAGGAACGGTCACGCAGCCTAGCAGGGACAGAACCAGGATCAGCAACCCTGACTCCCCAACGGGGCGATGCTTTCAATACGGGTTGAGTCGTATCCGTAGTCACACATAATGAACTTACGAGCCTGGTCCTCCGAGGCTGCTGCCACCAGGACGCGACGGAAGAACTTCTCTCCATCATCACGGCCGTTCAGGGAGTCATCCCTAAAGCACCACCAGCTAACGATGACGTCATAGGTGACAGCATCCTCGCCGTGGGAGTTAAAGCGACACCGAACGTAGGGACGGTCTTGGGGCGGAACTAGGTTTATTGAAAGGGACATGTTTCTCCTTGGTTGGTATAGCCATTATACCACAGGTGCTACCCAGCTACATCGAGTACACGGAGACCACGGCACTGTTATTCGGCTCGTGGTAGTAGGACTCGGTCAGCTGGTAACCCGCCTTACGCAGGAGGTCATTGGCGATGTCATCCACCTTGAACCACTTCTCACTGTTGTAGCTGATCAGGTCCGACGGGTCACAACCCGACTCATCCGCGTAGCAGCTGAAGTCATTGACGTCACTGGCGTTGGGAATGCCGTTCTCACAGTAGATCTCCAGGACAGCTCCGGGAGACCAGTTACCCGGTGCCTTACCTCCCAGGTGAACGTCCTCCCTTAGCGCTTTCAATAGGTGGCTGTCCAGCTCCTTGTCTCCGCATCCGAAGACCTGACGTATGGCGTGTTTGTAGGCCTTGCGGACCGTGGTGCGTGGGGGTGTGATACTCATACTCATGCTCTTCCCTCCTTAGGAAGTTCTTTTTTTTAGCCGTGCGCGAAAGGGTGAAGAGGTTCAGGGCTTTATTTGCGCTGCACCGGGACGGACCCTGCGTGCAGTCGACTTACGCCTTGCCTGATTATCGAAACCTCTTCAAGAGGTGGGGGTGGGGAGCCTAGCACCGAGGTGTTCCAGACGGCCACGTGAGTGGCGCGAGCAGTGCTCCCGGGAAAGCAGCTTAGCTGGTGACCAGCTGCTTGGTGAGGGGAAAGAGGTTGAGGCATTTCCGTGCGATCGCGATGCGAGCGCCGCGGGAGAAGTACAGGCCATCGGAAACCTTACGGGATCCGAGGGTGTCTTCGCCGATGCCGAAGCCAACGACCTGCGGCATACGGGCACGGGAGCCGTTCCAGTTCACCTTGAACCGTTCGGGGTACCGTTGGTCCAGGTTGTTCGTAGCGACGAAATCAAAGTTGACGCCGTCCTTATCGGTGCAGACACCGGAGACGATGACGACGCTCAGGCCGCTTTTGGGGTGCGGCGCGAGAAGCTCGGAGCCGGTGATTTCGAATTCGTAGGAGGAAGTTGCAGTAGCCATTTTTTTTGGTCCTTGGTGGGGGGTTGTTTTTGGTTCCTAACTCTCTTATTATACCATCCCGGGACGCGAGCTACACGGAGTCGAGAGAAGTTTTATCGGGGAGCGTGTGGATGGTCGAACTTGGGACGGTTGACGAGAAGGGTCACGAAGTACAGGTTGATCATCCACCACCTGCCACCCTCCACAGGCAGCAGCCTGTTGAAAGCGAATCGGAACGAGTCAGTGTTGCGGATTACTTCGATTCTCATTGATTCTCCGGTGGGGGCGATTGCTCGCCCCGTTGATGTCAGCTGAATCAGCCGACGTGAGGATGGGCGAGTTGCCCTGCCCGACTCAGCTGACGAGCTGCCGGCCACTCAACGAGGCACCGACGAGCAATGGCGATGCGGGCACCGCGAGTGAAGTACAGGTCCTTGGAAACCGAACGGCCGCTGCGAACGTCCTCACCGATGCCGAAGCCGACGACCTCTGGCATACGAGCCTTTGAGCCGTTCCAGTTCACCTTGAACCGTTCGGGGTACCGCTGATCGAGGTTGTTGGTGGCGATGAAGTCGAAGCTGATTCCATCTGGGTTGGTGCAAACACCAGCGACGATGACGGTCGGAAGACCGGACTTCGGGTGGGCGGCGAGTTCCTCTGAGGAGGTGATCTCGAAATCGTAAGCGCTATTGGCAACTGTCTTCATTTTGGACTCCTTGGTTTTTTGTCCAGCGGAGGGATCTGTTCCTTCCATGTTTCTATTATACCATCCCTGGGCGTGAGCTACATGGAGTCGAGCTACTTTTTATCGGCGTGTGGTCGACGTGAATACATCCCAATCGACCCACCAGAGGTAGATCGATGTGAGGACGAAGCCTGCGGCAAATGACATGACGTACATCATGAATGTCTACCCTCATCGGGTGGCTCCGGAAAGAAGCGATCGAGAATGAAGATCAGGGCAGCTAGGCCCACAATAAAGTTGAACATCAGTACCTACCAGTCTGGATTGTCAAAGGGATCCGGGCCCATAAAGGCTTCGGGATACCGATTCATCGTCCGAATTGCACTCTTGAATCGCTTGTCGAAGCACGGTGGACACCTGTCGAACGTCTGAAAGTCCCGTCGATCCGGGGTGGTTGTGGGTTGAACATCTGCTCCCGTTTTCCCGCAGTCAATGCAGGTGAGTTTGTCAGCCATGATGGCTTCCTCCTTGATAGTAGATCATTTTAGTTATGCTCCCATGGCCTGCCAGCAGCATATCGAAGTTCCTCCTCACGGCCGATGGTGTAGTTGTGGTCAGCATAGCACCGATCACAGACGTAGGTGCCATCCAGCCTGGAGCACTTCGAGAAAATGATGGGATCGGGCAGGACCTGCTCACCGCAGGACGCGCACTTGTGAACATTGGGGTAGAGTCGGAATCGGGTTTTATTGGCCACAGGAGCCTCCTTGATACTTCCATTATACCATAGCTGGGCGCTAGTTACACGCCGACGATTCCTAGTAGTCGTACAGGTCGTCGTCTTCTCCGTAGGAATATTGATTGTCCCAAAGGTAGGCCTCGACTCCCATTCCTCCGTCTTCG
>Ga0209434_1000358_pt1 | contig 23129 bp, 16 predicted proteins | sample ETNvirnome_2_300_FD_184068 | JGI IMG/M metagenome (GOLD analysis project Ga0209434, IMG submission 184068) | Marine viral communities from the Pacific Ocean - ETNP_2_300 (SPAdes) (version 2) | ecosystem: Environmental > Aquatic > Marine > Oceanic | place: Pacific Ocean | collected 2013-06-22
GTTAGAATCACCCTTGTTTTCACCGCGCAAAGTTGCGAGCTTGCGGCGCATAAGCTCCATATCAATTGACATTATTCAATTTCTCCTTTTGTGAATAAAGTATAACACACTCAACTGGAAGAGTCAAGTGTTTTTTGTTCTTGTACTACGTTTGTGTGGGCAACGCAGAACCCAAAATCATCGTGTTCTGTTTCATAAATTGCATATGAAATCTTTTTAAAAGCATTTTTTGGTTTTTCTTTGAGCATATCGACTAGCTTTTTATGAAGTCCCCCTTCAGTCGCTAATCTTTCTTCGTTTATACATATATAATAACACACTTCGCGGGGGGTGTCAAGCTCAAAAAACCATTTTTCTTCAAGTTTTTCTATATCCAGCGCAGCCACCGCGCGGATGCGACTTGTGGTGGCGGGGGTGGCCACTACACCAATCTCGGGTTCCGTAAACTCAAAGAAGTTTAAATAATGAACCATCGAAAAAATAGTATCATTCAAGGTATCATAATATGTCTTAATCGGTATTTCTCCTATTACCTTTTCTAGGAGAGCATTAGAGATAATGGTGATCGAATTAAACAACCCAGAGCGCGCGTATTCTTGTAATACTGCGAAAGTAATCTTCTCATTTGTCTTGGGCACGCCGGTTAATAGCTCCGTATCGGGTTGAATATAAAAGAGATCTATTCGGGTATGCTGCAGCTGTTCTAAGATTCCTAGTCCATAATTCGAACTAAGAGAGGCGCCAGTAATAAAGACCTGTGTTCGTTCCCGAATATTTTGAAAAAACTGTGTGAGATCGGGTACGTTCTGCTCGTATTCATCGGGCGTTTCAAAGTGTTTTAACTTAAATTTATTTTTAGTATTTCTTTTAACTTTGTTGTTTAAAGCATATGCCTCATAATTGTTAATATCTTGAAACTTTTCTACAATAGCAGACCCCACGTTCCCGATACCGATAACTGAAATCATAACTTTAACTCCTCTAGATCACCGTAATCTTTACCGCATTTTAAATTAACTAAGAACTGGTCTAGTTTGTTGGTAGAGAACATTGTCTTTATCTCCGGCACTAAGTGCTTTTCTTCGTTGGCCAAATCAATCACAATTTCATCATGCACAATAAAGGCAATAAAAGATTTTTTATCTTCCAAGTATCTATTGATTGCCACCGCTCGATCTAATACCAAATCTGCTGTGGTGCTTTGTATAATATAATTCAAAGCTTTCCGTTTGTCAACCTTTATTTTTCTTTTAAATGGGGTGTATACAAATTCCTCGTCATACCACTTGTCCAGTACCTCTTCTCTCTTATAACTTTCAAACTCATTGGCCGGCGCATCGCTGTTATATATCCATGCAAAAAACTTTACCTTGGCTTCTTGCCGAGAAATCTCCTCTCGGATTAAATTCTTAATGTGCCATTCGTGCACGTCTTCTTGGGGCTGCTCTTCGCCAGCCAGCGCAATGAACGTCCGGACCTCCGCGGCGTTATAGTCAAGTGACAATAGCCAGTCGTTATGGGGCTTCACAAGCTTCCTAAATTCCTTTTGGAGGGTCAGTATAGGAAACGAATTTGCGCGCGTTGTAAGGCGTCCTGTGACCGTTCCGAACAGGTTGTAATCAATATGAGATGGTCCACTCAATAGTCTCTTGATTCGTATAGAGTTTGAGGAAGAATAGTGCAATTTTTTACATCCTTCGTTCGTTAGATGAAGATGCTGGTACTTAAGGTCGTGTAAAAGTGCTGCCACATTCTTTAGATGATCATAACACTCAGGCTTAGCATAGTTCTCTATAACGTGACCCGTTACCTTGTTTTTAATCTCGCAAAACTTTTTAAGAAAATCTTGGGGCACTAAATCAAAAATACAATGGTCCCGCATATTAACTTTAGCCAATTCAAAAGACTTTAGATAAGCTCGAAATCTTTTTTGAGCCGACTTGAGTTCTTCAAGATACTTCACAGGACACGCTTCAGTTAAGGAAAGCCCTGCACAGTATAAAGAAGCATACTCTATATCCTTGTCTTTTAGCCCACCCGAGTACTTCCACGTCTGGGAAAGATCGCTCGGAAAATCTTCATAATAAAGTTTGCCATCACAATAAACTCCTACACACTCGCTCTTATCATCTAGCGTCTGAAATATCACCGTCTACTCGTTTATTTAAGGTTTCTACGATCTTTGATCCGTTGGACCTCGCGCTCGGTCTCCCGCCAATCACCGCCGTGCTTGCGCTCGTACTCATCTTTTGCTGTTGCATATTTATTATTATAACTCACTGAGCCGATATAGTCAAATGGTTTATTGAGAACATACTCAAAATTTTTAATAGCTACATTAATTTGCCCTGTGCGCACCACAGCAATACAATCATCTATGAGATGTAGTTGTTGGGATGGGGTGAAAGTGCTTTCTTCTTCCAAAAATCTTATCCGACAATATGTTTTAATGTAGTATTCGCCGCTTTTGAGAGAACTAAACTGTCCAAACGTATAGGAGGGGGCATAAGTCACAAGAGGTGAAAGTTCATTACCATAAGCACAGATGGCCGGAGTCGTCGTATGAGGAGAGCGTACAACCAGAAAAAGATTATATAGATCTTTTTCAAAGCGGTTTATATAGGTGACTGGCACACTACGGAAAAGAGACTGCAGCGTTCCTGTGGCGCCGGCGAGATGTCCGGCGCGCGATTGGGCATCTACCATTATCTTGGAGTCCAAGTCGGCCATAAGGCGCCAAGGGGCGGATGAATCTACAATAAAGCCATAAGAATTACAGGTCTGTACATAAAAGTCCCAGTTAAGACTATTGTAAAAAAGATCAATCTTCTGTTGATCATCGTTATACTCTAAGTCTGCAATTTCAACGACAAGCCCGCTAACTCGTGAGGGGCAGTATTTACTCTTAGTCCATGCCACTTGAGTGAAAGGCGTCTGCAGTGTGGCGCCTGGAAGGATCTGAAGGAGGGCGGACATAAAATCGTCCATTGTTAAAATGACAATACCTCGTTTTCTAAGTTGCGTCTTTAGAGTATTGGCCATTAACGCAAAATATTGGTTATATCGTATAGTAGGATCGGTATATGCCTTATAAACCTTTAAATTAGAAAGGAACGGATCTTTGGGGTTGATCTTTCCCATCATTGCGCATTTTTCAAATTGTTGCGCCATCTGCTCAAACAGGTCTACCACAAAATCGACTGCTTGATGGGTTTCATCAGGGCTTACTAAAACTTTAGAACTAAACTTGCGAAGTGCACTTTGTTTTACGGTCATCGGAACATATTGTTGATCAACTTTTCCGTACATATTAAGCTCTGCCAAATGATAGTTTACTAAATTCTCGTGCGGGGCCGACCCCTCGGTGCGGGCAGTAATGGATTTTCTAAAATATTTAGTTCGCTTATAAAACAGCGATTTCAAAGGGATGGTAGTTTTTTTGACGTATTTGCTCATTTCTATTCCTTAAGGGCTAGCCGCCTCTTCCTCGGCATCGTCATTTCGAGTAGCCAAGGCGCTCTGGCATTGAGCAGGTCCGGTTGTTGAGGCATCGGAGTTCCCTGTGGACTCCGCTCTTTCGGCTTGAACGGCCGCGTTCTCTATAGCATTAACCCACTTAGCATAAATTTTAGATTCGGCTTGTCCTGCTGCAAAGGTGTGCGAAGATTTTACTATCATATAATAACCGCCAATACCTAAGTCTGTCAAGCCAAATTCTGTAGCGGTTCCTCCCGCTCTCATATCGGGCGCAAAGCCGCGCGGATCCACATAGATGTAAGTCCCTGGATAAGTTTTAACATTAGAATAAGAATCGATTTCGGTATCGTACACGACACGCAATTGTTTTAAGCCGTCATAGCCATCTTGTTCGAATCTAACCTCCGCCAAGCCACGCGAATCAGTTTTACTGAGCTTAATGTTTTTAATGAGTCCTTCGCCGCGGCCGAGTTGATAGTGAAAGATTCCAGCATTTTCATCATCCCGTTTGTTCCCTTGCATGCGCTCTGCAGGCGCAGTACGTCCTGCAAAATAGACGAAGTAGTTCACTTCCTCCGCAACGTCGGGAGAAGAAATTGGGCCGCGGCCTGAGATGTTTAAAATAGGCATCGATAAAGTCGATAAGGAAATCCGGGCTTTACCCGAGGCTTTGATGCTAGCAGCGATTTCATCAAGTCCATCGGCTTGTTGCGGATAGCTAGTTATAACTGCTTGATTAACACGCACTCTTTGTTTAATGCTCCAATCAAAACATGTTTCATCATTCAAGAAGTCCCTTATAAGTTTGTTGAACAAATCATTAAGAAAAGTAGTAAGAGTATAGGTGCTTCTCTCTTTTTTCAACATCTGGGCCGCAAGATACTCAAGAAAATACCGAACTGAAATAGGTATGTCGCCGAAGTTTACCATCGCACTCGCGCCTCCTAAAACTCGTGTACCTTTATCACCTTGATTCACAAATTCCACCGGCCCTAATAAGATTCTTAATTTTTTAAAATTCTTATAAGCCCGAGTATATTTATCAACTGCCATTATAACTTGGCATTGCGTAATATCTGAGCCGCCGGCCGGCAGTCGTGTGGAGAGACGTTCGCCCAACGTTGAAAGCTCTTTTTCAAGAGATTCTAAAATCGTATCGATTAAATCGCTTATATAAAAGAAGGAAAGGTTTATTGTTTCCGGGTTCTCTACGAGAAGAGATGCTTTGAAAACATTTTGTTCATTTCCGGATGCTTCAGCACCTTCGAAATTATAAGAGTCAAAAGCAGCCTGCATTTCGGATGCCATGCTAGCATCATTTTCGCTATCGCTTTCTATTTGGAAAGATTCTCCCGCACCCTCGCCCGCATTCCAATTATAGAAAGGGCCGGCCGAGTTAAATTCTGCCACTTCCGACCAGGGAAGCTTTATATAATAAATTCGTTTTTTGTATTTTAGATTTTCTATTAAAGAAGTGAGAGCTTGACTTTTTTCGGCTGCAGCCCTGTCGGCGAGCTTTTTTTTAACCTCACTTGCTTCTTTAGATTTGCAATTGCGATTATAATACTCTATTTGTAAATTTCTTATAATTTGTTCGATGGTTGTGTCCGTACCTGCAAAAATATTAAATGCCGGGCTATCATAATAATCGTCTACAAACGCCAGATATTCAATGGTAAAGACGACACGACCCATGTCATCAAATTCAAAATTATGAACGGTAGGGGTTAAGTTTAAAGTGGTGTAAGACTGGTAAATAGCATCGCGTAAGCTATTACTATTGCGATTTGGATCGCTAGTAAGGCTGCTCATCGTGCTCCACGGGCCATGACCAGAGGGACGAGCCCATCCAACGACAGCCTTAAGTCTAAAGTTTAATTTATCTAAATTGGCTTCTTCGAGTGCCGAATGTTGCCCTATCGCGCTTTGCGAGCCCCCAGCAGCAGTTGACGCACAGTCTTTGGTGCTCTGAGTAGGCTGTGTGGTCTTGAGGGCCAAATCACTATAACTAATCCCATTGCGCACATCGAACAATTCAGACATGCTATTAGCAAATATCTTTAAAGTGGCTTTAATGCTCTTTTTAACAGCAAAAGGATTATTTCCCTCATATGAAAAGTCAAAGCTTTTCACTCCTACTCCAAAGCCGCGCTGTTCTTTTCTCTTCAAAACTGCTTGGAGATTGTGGGTGCCCCACGATTGAAAAACAAACTCTTGTTCTGTAGTTTCGTTATCGCTATCATAGGCTACTTTAAACAGGCGGATCATTGGTTGTAAATGATTAAGAACATCGCTTTTCATATTGAAGAAAACTTTCTGATCTCCAGTCTGTGTGAGCTTGTTAAGAAACCCATAAGGGTCTCCGTCAACCAGCAAACTAGAGTTGCCGGCTTCGCCTAGGTATGGCACCCCCTTGCCGGGGGTCTCGCCGGTGGCGCAACTAGCCGCTATGGAGCCAGAACGTGGCGCGGTGGAATCGCGGCGTTTTTTGTGGGCAGAAATATCGGAGATATAAGAAAGCAAGAAACATTGCTCATTAAAAATAGTCCGCTGACGGTCCTGGGCTGCATAAGCAGAGGCATGTCCCGAGTTGGCGAGCAGGTCGCCCATCAAATCACTTTGTCCATCCCACCCATCTCCTGGGGTTAATAGCCTCTTCAGCCTGCCCCAGTGACCGTCACCAAAGAGATCTCTCAGCTTGTCATCGTAATCTTGCCGGGCATTGTCAAACGCCTGCGTGGCCTTAGTCCAACAGTGATAGCCCTCCGCCTTTTGGGTAGCAAAATCTCCGACCCTGCTGATCCGGGTGCCCAGATCGTCTCTCAGCGCTTGGTTTGCCGCTGTATCAATATCGGCAGCAATGAGCTTTCCCAATGCAGCCATCAAGGTGGCGTTCATTTCTTTAAGTGTACCATTCTGCCATGGGCGCGCCCCACGCGGAATTGCGTGGGGATCGATTTCCTGAACCCGAGCAGCTTCCGCATCCCAGCCCTTGTTGTTCATGAGCGCAATCTGATCTCTGGCTGAGCGGGCGTTGGCGTTAGAATAGCGCCAAGAGAGCTTAACTGCATCGACCCACGCGCCGTTAGGTTTCTCCGCGGTGCCGCGGCCCTGGTGGCCCAGTTGGCGCCAAAAAGCTTCATGGGCGTGGGCGTGGGCTCCGCCGGCATGCTGAAGTCCATCTTTAATCCTCTGTCGCTTCGCTTCGGTTACATCTGTGCTTTGATATCCTTCTTTGAGGGAGTTAGGTATAACGCGCCCTTCGTGGCTCCGCAGCTTGCTGTGATCGTAGGTGTTAGAGCCGCGGTGGTCGGAGCTTTCTTCCACGTTTAGGGGCTGTGTCGTGACGACACCAAAACTTGACTGGAATTCCTGACCCTCAGCATCCACACAAAATGCAGAATTTGCGGCCATTGAGTGAATATAATAATAAGCGGCCCCGAAAAATTCTGCAGCCATGAGGCTATAAAGAGTAGTATTGGCTGCAGGCAGTGCCTTATCGAGAGCAAGAACGTCGAAGCCGGTATCGCTATCGCGGGGAAACCGGGTGCCGCGGGCTTCTCCGAGCATATGATGGTTGCCTGCAGCCCAGGTCCAGGATTTGTCATTACCGCGTGGATTATCGGTAGAGGCGAAGTTCTTTTCCCAAATAACTTTAATCTCTTTGTAAGCGCTGCAGGCGTTCTCTTCGGCGGCTTTGATTGTCTGCAAGCAACCCTCGACGCTATCATAAAAAGCAGTCGAAGCCTTAACATGTGCCGCGCGGGCTGCTATCGCCTCTCCTGCCTCGTCGTCAGTCAGTCCTTCCTCGATGCGCAAGCGGGCACGGAGGAGATCTACCGCGGTGGCATTCGGGTTGTCTTTTTTCCATTGCGCCAAGGCCTTTTTCTTTCCGCGGAGAACTGCAGCCATCTCAGTAAGCCCTCATAACTTTAAGTGCTTCTTCAATATCAAGAGGGATGGTTAATGGGGTGCCGATCACAATGTCTGCTTCGGTAGCATAACCATTATAGAGTGCAATGACCCACCAGTAGCGAGTATCTTGATAGTATTGATCGGCTAAGCGATATAAACGATCTCCGTATTTCCAAATATGATTGGTGGTTTGTAAGGTGCCGCGTTCTGCTGCGGTGGGGTTATAAAGATAGGGGGTCTCGTATTGGCGGATGTTTTTGATCCCGCGTTCTTTGCGCAAGAATTCATAACCGCTAAAACCGTTATTAATAATTCTGTATTTTGAGTATCGTGATGCCATAAGTTAATGTTACTTTTCCGGTGGTGTCCAAGATTTATCGAAGGCTGTCTTGACCGATGAGTCGTACACGCCACCTAGATCATATTCACCGGTGTCGACGGCCGCGGCCAATTGCTCGTCCGACATGCCGGCCCTATCTATCCCGCCCTCTTTGGGGTTTGCAAATGTGGGTCTAGGCACCAACGCCGCATAGCGTGCTTCGGCGTTCGCTGTAAGTTGATCGGGGGACTGGTAGTATTCGGAAAAGGGGTCCTCGCCTTCTTGAGCGCGCAAACTGAGCATTTGTGTCGTAAAGTTTTCCGTTTCCTCGCGCGATCCTGGGGCAGACCCTTCAAAGTCAAGCCCATATGGGAATGCAGGTTGGTGGAAATTGTTTTCCCTATTCCACCCTAATGAGTGCTCGTGGATCACATCAAAGTCAAAATTAATCTCGATAAGTTTTGGCAAAAGATTGCCTCCAGTGGGGCCTCTCTCGATAACACCGGCTTCGCCGGCCAAATTATGATTAATGGTAAGCGATTTTAAAATCCCCAGTAACCCATCTTTAGAAGTATGATATGCTTGAGGGTTAGAATAAGTTTCAGGGCCGGCGCCTGGAGCCTGGGCTCTAGCCAAGTTCATCACTCCCAATCTCAAAAGAGGCGATTGGGCGATAGTGGTAGCAGATCCTCGTTCCAAATATGTGGGATATAAAAATTGTGCCAATGCTTGTACCTTGGCGAGATTTTCGTAAGCTTCGCTCTGGGTGGCGGCAGGGATCTTCAGAGCTAAAGAAATAGAGCGCGTCGTATTCTTAAACTGATAGATGGGGTCCATCCGCCCATAAACCGTTTCAGAATTCCAGTCTGGAGAAAAAGTTTCAGTGTAGTTTTCAATAAAAGCTTTAAAAAATAAGCTGCGGCCACTGGGCACATGTTTGATATCAATGACAAAGCCTTTATTGGCGAGCATATCGGAGCCATCAGGACCATAGACATTTCCGTTTTGAAATAATTCGCCCTCCCCAACGGGCTGAATGCCACCTCCGGGGGAACGGCCCGAACTTAATTTGGTACTGTTAAACCAGTGGGAGCCAATAGGCTTAGCGGGCTTCTTGTTATTGTCCTTGGCCATTAATTATTATCCTTGTCCTGCAAAAATAGGTCTGTACTGATCACCCATTATCTTAACTACCTTCTCTTCCAAAAGTTTGCCGTCTAATTCAAGACGAACTGTAATATTTTGTGCGGAAGTTCCTCCGCCGGCAGCGGTTGCAGTAGTGGAGCTTGCCGCGGCACCAGAGGCCCGGGTGGCACCGGTGGCGCCTCCTCCGGCAGCAAAGGCTAAAGCAATCGGTTTCAGAGATGCGGCGGCCAGGGCCATTTTTCCAAATCCTAGACTAAGAACCATTGTTTTCATTAGGGGAATCTCGTTGAGTGCGTCTACTGTTCCTTGCATCGCTGTGGATAAGCCGGCAATGTTGTCTGTTTGTAGGGCTGACATACTAGTCATTAAACTTTGCAGGGGGACCAGGGCGCTTCTAACAGCGCTTCCTAAGTTGCTAAAAGCTACGGCCGTTTTTTCAAGGGCGCTCAAACTATCTATAGTAATCTCATCAATAGCCGTAGCAATACCGCGAATACCGCTAGCGGAATCACCCATCCCTCCAGTAGGAATTTCTCCGATAGATTTCATAATGGTGGCAATGGCTGTCAAATCATCTGTGGCAATAAACCTGAGAGCAAATGCGAGGGCACCCATTCCTATCGCAAACGCTATAAGTCCTACGCCTGCAGCCACCATTCCTATAGCTCCTGACCCAAATGATAAAAGAAATGTGGTTACGAGTGCCATTTTTTCCGGACTCAGCGCATTAAACATTTCGCCAAAACTGGAGGCCATATAGCCAATTCCAGCGGCCAAAAGTGCCACAGACACAATAAGAATTGCGATAGGCGTTATAACCGACATCAAGCCAGCCCCAAAAGTCGTCATGCCAGCGCCAGCCTTCGCCATTGCGGGCGCGGACTTACTCAAGATTTTAGAGGTCAGCCAAAGGGCGCCGGCGAGAGCAACAAGTGTTAGAACCAAAAGAGAGGGAGACCTCATCAGGAGCCCAAGAACTGCCAATGCGATTAGGGCGACTACCAACAGCCCTATCCCGAACTTTGCTTTTCTGGATGCTACATCTGCAGCCGACATGCTGGCAGTAAAGCCCCACCAGCCCGCCGCTGCCGCAGTATTTACGGCGATCATGCCTATTTGCACTACTTTCAAGGCGAACAATACTCTAGTAAAGTTTTTTACCATCCACATATTATCACTAAGGAAGTGTAAGAACTTGGCGGCTATAGTGGCTAGTTTCAAAAATTCATCCGCATTATCTGCCAAAATGTTTTGAAGCTGTTCTTGGATATTTTGAACTGATTTCGCCCTTTCCGCTTGCTTCTCATAGGACTCGGCAGATGCGTCTGTGGCGTCGGTCATTAAATCGGTGCGACCGCTTAGCATTAAGGCTAAATCGCCAACATCTGACAAACCCAGCGCGTCGGTATAAAACTGCTTCTGATAATATGACATGGTATCAAACGAAAGCCCTGCGTTTTCAATTGCGCCGCGAATCGTTTCAAAACGCGAAGCAGGATCAGTATCCATCATCATATCCATCGCGTTAACAAAGTTACCACCTAATGCAGCATTGAGCTTTCCAGTCGCCGTAGCAGCATCTTCGAAAGTGTCGAATTTGCTGGCGATTTGCAAGACTTTGCCCATTTCCATGCCTGTCAGCTTTTGAATACGAGATAATTCTTTGAATGTAGAAATGCCTTCCCTGCCGAATTTGGCTAATTGCGGGCCCATGGCGGCATACTGCGCAGCCATTTCTCCGGGTACCACTTGAAGTTCGCGTGCAACAGCAGCTAATTCTAAGGCTGTAGTTTCAGCGCCTTGAATCGACTGTCCAAACATCTTCATAGAAGTTTGAACGCCCTTTGCCACATCGGCCGATGCAATGCCGGTTTCTGCAAGGAGTGCGGTGGTCTTTACGAGTGAGTCTTGCTGGGCTCCGCTGGCCATTGTGAATTCGGTCACATTCATTACAAGATCTCCGGTAGCGGCGGAAGCTTCTTCAGCAGATACACCATACTGATTTAAAGCTTTATAATTTTCGTGTAAGCGTGTCGTATATTCTGCAGGAAGTTGGAAAGTTTTTTCAAATTGCTTTTCCGCGATGTGGGCGCCCATGACCATGCTCTTAATAGAGCCAAGTATAAAGTTAAATGCGCCGGCGCTTTGCTTGATAGCTCCCGCCAGCAAATACATGCCTCTTTGGCCCGCCTCGGTGGCTTGCGTATATTCATCCATGGCACCGACTAGCCCGAGCGTGCCGCCCAATTGCGCCTCAATGAGTTCGCTAGCGCGGCCGCTGGCTGCGTTTTGCCGATTTAATAAATTGATTCGATCCTGCGCTATGGCGATCTGGTCGCGCTCGTTCGCGATAATCGCGCGGCCGGCCACGGTGGATTCGTCTTGGAGAGCTATTTGTTCTCGGGCTGTTTCAATAAGGTTCCTCTCCTGCTCAAGTTGATTTTCGAGGAGCAGTTGATTTCTTTCAAAACTCCTGCCCATAGTATTCAAGGCGATATTTTGATTTTTGAGGAGTTGCAGCTGTTCCTTCAGGGCCGTTGAATCTTTGCGGCGCTGCTCAGCGATCTGCTGTGCTACATCACGTATGTCCCCCAAAGCTGTGACGGAGCTTCCATGAACCGCAAGAATTTCCTGCTGTTGTCTACGTTCTTCGCTGGTGAGCGCTTGGCCGCGTTCCTGAAGCTTAATCAGTTCTTTGAGACGTTCAAGCTGTGCTGCGGTGATGTCGGGCATTGTCTAGTGTCCTTCTTCGAGAAGTGTCCCTAATAAATAGTTTGCATAAAAAAAAGACAGGGTTTGCCTGTCTCTTAATACTCAGTAGGTTCGGTTGGCTGATTGAAGGTCGTTAAAGTGTGGGTATTAGAGCTATTGCCGCCCTTGGAAGCGCTTTCGATTGCGTCCGATTCTGCCTCAAGCTGTTTTATGAGACGCTCCACAAACCACGTTCTAAGTCCCACCGGGAGATTATAAGCTTCCGCAAATGACCAACCGCCTGAATACTTTAAGAAGAAGAACTGCTCATAAATATTCTCAGAATATTCATCGGTCAGGCCAAAAAAAGTCCGCGGTGAGCGGAACCTCCATGTCTTGATCGTGACCACACTCGCCACAGCTAAACTCTTGGTTTAGATCGATATTGGGAGCCACCGTTTTATAAGCCATTCGCAACTGGCGTGCGTCTATAGAAGGAATATTTTCCACCAAATAGTTACAGGCTTGAGGAGAATCGTCACCATTGACAGCTACAATCATATTGCGGAGTTGGGTTGTGACTGCTTTTTCGTAAGAACTCTTCTGCTTGTTAGTGGCACCCTTCAAAATGGCTTTCTCATCTCTACCAATTAAAAGTCGAAAAGTAGCGGTAACTGCGGTGCTGGGAAGGACGATATCAAACGTCCCATCGCCGTGATCGACAATCTCCAGATCGGTTTCCTCCGGGGTGCCATCAAAGACATTCGCCTCATTTAGATCAAAAGAATAATCTTGCGATGCTTCACATGCCGGACACGCCACCTTCGTCGTATAAATATTTCCATACGCAGACGAGCGAATAGCAATAAGAATCGCGTTTCGGTCTCCTATTAATACATTATCGGCGTTAATCCGATTATCCATTATTAAGTTCTGAATAACTCGATCTAAAGCTACCCCTTTTTTAAGGAGGGTGCGGGAAGTTAAAATATCTTCCTCTTTAGCGGTCATTTGTTTAATCTCGATACTCTCCTGTCCATGCAATGGATGGTCTTCAGGATAGAATCGTCCCCTGGAGGGTAATTCTACATACTCCGTTGGGACCACAAATGAGAATCCCGATGTTTCTTGTTGTAACGCTTGGGGTGGGGGGCCACTGTTATCTGGGGTGGTATTGCCCATACCCAAGCGATCTTTATTGCGTGACAATATTCACCTCTTGTTCTTTGTTAAAAATTATTAGCTCGTGCTGCCGCCGCCGACAGACCAGAACTTGTTGTTCTCGCCGGTAGCTGTGGTCTTATCACGGATGCTCTTTCCTCGGGCTTCCAAAGTGGCCCAATCATACTTCATGGTAACACTCAGTTCCGTTAAATCGTCTTTCCCGTACTCCAGGTCGCCGTACTTAATTTCAGTAATGAAAGCATTGTTAAGCGTCCACGTTTCCAGTGCGACTCCGTTAGAATCGATTTGAGAAACCGTAACCACACCCAGCGCTGTCGAAGCGCTAGCCTTGGTCATCGTGCTGTTATTACCAGGAGTAGGAATCACATATCCGCCGGCTTGCACAATATCTGTCAAAGATGCTGCCATATCCGGGTCCACTGGGTCCACCAACGTCACCGACACATCCTGCCACGTAACAGCACCAGGATAATAAAAGGTGTGATTCAAATACTTATGCTCTGCCGAAGCGATTTGAAAAGAAGGCTTTGTAGCGGTTTTTGCGTACCAAAGCGTATTTTCGCTAAGTCCGTTAAAGCGCACTACAAATCTAAATGATCTTTTGGGATCGTTTAGAGCGGCGTTGTTGGAATGATTGGTTGACCAGAATGGCATGATTTAGGTACTCCTATAAGGTTTCAAAATTAAATAGTCAACGGGAGGAAAAACTCCCGTATCTTTAGTCATCAAAAGATGCTCCTGTCGATGCCACCACAAAATCAATCGCGATGAACTCAATAGAGCGTGCAGGTTTAACCATGATCTTGGCGTACATAATATTCTGGTCAATTAAATCTAGGGTTGTAGTAGATTCGTCCAGTATCAGTCTATATTCTGTAAGTCCCAATCTCACGACTGCGTTCTGCAGGAAGGGTTCGACAAGTCCCTTAAATCTCGCCCACGTCGCTTGTACGTTTTGCTCAAACAGAATTTGAGTGGAGAGAATAGAAATCTGCTTTTTCAAGTAGATAACGAGTCGGCGCACATTAATCCGGTCCAAAGCGCTTTGGCGCTCTTGAAGCGTCTTCTGTCCAAACACCACAATTCCACTAGAGGGGAACGAGGCAATCGGATTAATGCGTGCATCATAAAGAGTGTCGCGCTCTTTAGACGTAAGCCTTTCAGTCACAGAAGTAACCGGAATGCCTGCGGCGCCTTCACTAAGTCCGCCGCGGTTGAAGCCCGCTGGAGCGAACCACAATTCAGACGCTGCTTGCGAGGATGCCAACACTCCCATCATTGCGACAGAAGGCGGAATCCAAAGCATACGTCCTGTTCGGTCGTCTACTGTTTGAACCCACGGATAGAAAGTCGCACCATAGCTGGAATCGATTCGTCGATCCCGAAGTGCCGTGGCTGCTTGCTGTGGGGTTGTGGCGATACGAGAGGCCTTTGTGCTGCGTGAGGAATAAGATCCCTCGGAAGCAGGCAAGTACACATTGGGCAAGTCAATGAGACACATCGCGTCAGCGCGCTCTTCACAAACGTTTACCATGTGGGTAGTAAGCCCAGCAACCGTCACACCGGGCGCCGACAAGAGATTCATGTTAAGAACCTCAGCACCGGCTACCGTATCGATGGCTCGCTTGATGGTGTTATAAGCATAACTATTGCGGTCGGTTACACTACTAATGTCCGACATTCCAGTGTTATACAGAGGATCGGGCTTCGTGATGTCCCAACCATTAAATCCGCCCCAAATCGGAGCAGTGAACTGACCAAATCCGAGGTCTAAGATATCGCCGTAGGAGGCACTTGTTGCAGACTTAGAGGCGGCACGAGATCCAGATTCATAATAGTATCCGCCATTGCTGCCAGAGAGCACATTATCAAGAGTGAAAATATACGCATAAGATTGAATACCAGCGACAGCAGTGCTGTTTACTGGATCGTCAACAGATGTTGCAGTCCAGAAACGATGCATAGACGCCACACTCGGGTCAAAGCGGGTGCTACTGGGTGAACGCGTGGTTTGGAATCCAAAGTAAGCATCAGTATTGTTTGGCAAGCCGCCATCAGATGCCGACAAGCGAATGCGGGCAACCGGATAGGCGAAGCTGGCAGTGATGCGCACGAATGGAGTGGAGCCAGAAAAAAGTGTTGACCCACTCAGCAAGCCGCCGGTATTAAAGTTCATTAAGGCTTGGCTAGTCAAATCGCCTGAGCCACTAACGGATAGACCCGTCTTAAAACGAGGGGGACCATAATATCCGAAGGGAAGCAATTCGGCGTCAGTGCCGCCGGCTTCTACGGTCGCATTCATTTCCACGTACACGAACTTAGATTGATTTGCGTATTCTCCATAAGTCTTCAATCGACGACTCGTGGTGTCCCAAGATACATATTTATTTCCAAGCTTGCGAGAGAGGAAATTGGGGGAAGTGGGATCGAGCGTACAATTGTCAAACCGCTCCACCACTTGAACATTGCTATCGGTATCTGACAGAGCGCGGAGAACCACGCTGAATGTTCCGTAGCCGCTTACCGTAGAGGTGGACTTGCGAATGTTCTCAATAGAAACTTTAACGTTCTTCTGGAGCCATTCGCCATGACCGCGATCTTTAAGGCGGAAAAGCTGTTGCATCTGGTCCGGTCGGAAGGAAGCAGGAGTTCCAAGGTCTTGACCAATGAACCAGCCGGCTTTACCAAGGGCCGAGTCTGCACCAACACCCTGAACATTGTGGGGGCCCGTTGTATTCGTAGTATTTAATGCTATAGGAAGTATGGCTCCGTAGAGAGCAGCAGAGGTGAGAGAACTCCCGCTCGTCATTGTAAAGAGAGCGGGATTCGAATGGATACCATCGCGAATTTCTTGTTCGAAACTCTCACCAAGCCAATAGTTTTTCTTCGACGAGGCCGGCGCAAACGTTCCTGCGGTCGCCACTAGTTGAGGATTGGTGTTAAAACGCTTGCGAATGAAGAGATCGGAACTATCATCAAGATTAAAGCGAATTTTTTCGCTGGCTAAGTCGTTGTTTCGAATCTCCACCGTAAAAGAATTGGCGGTGTCAGTATCGTTAGCTATAATCGTCCCAACAGAGGCAGTCGTCTCTGCGATGTGCAATTGCGCCCCACTTAAAGCGATTGTAGCATTATCATCTACGTACCAAATAGCAGCCAGGACGCCTTCAAGTCCAGTTACTCCGCCTGCTATAGTAGTAGAAGCGCCCGATGGCCAGATCCAGAGTCCGTAGGCGCCACCGTTGGTAGCATAAGTACTCGAAGGGCTCTCAGTTGTTTTCCAACCTGCCAGCGCGGTAGAGGCGCCTGTATTGTTAGCGTTTTGCTCACCTAAAAGGCGCACATATGTCAGAGGCGCCACGTTGGCACGCAAAAAAGCTTTAGCGGCATAAGTACCGTACATTGCGGATTGGTAGTTGCCATCGCGATAAACATCGCGGCCGCTACCTCCGGGTACTGTATCTCCGAACACTTCTACAAATTCAGAGTAAGAGCGTACCTTAATAGGTTGCATAGCGGGGCCCCTAGAGGCACGACCAATAACAACAGGTCCGATTTCTTCTGCTGACTTGGGAATGAAAGAGTTGTCGATCTCATTGATAAAAACACCAGGAGAGACAAACTTAAAGTTTTTTACTGACATATTTGTGATTCCTTTTAAGACAATGGGCTAAAATTACGCCACTGTAATCATTAATTAAATAGTATTTGGGATCTCAAAAAGCTCCTGAACTGCAAAGAAAAATGGGGGTTTACTTCAGGAAGTCTTACCAAAGATATTAAGATTGCCGGTTGGGAGCGGTCCTTCGCTAGGAAATGTAACTTCTACAATGTTTTCTTCCATCGTCACAATGGGGCGGTCATCGCTTTCGCCTTCCCCAATGAGATACCCTAAGACTTTAATAGTGATTTCGGTTTCAAAGAGGCGAGCATCTTCAGCTAAATCAGCTACTGTGTTATTGTGAGTAAAGTTTTGGTCTATAAAGCCTTCATAAAGATGTCCGTTGCGGCGCATGACAAAAACATTGGTTTGGCCTGTTCGCCCAATGAAGGGGGACACCAATTGGTTCATCTGTTGCTGATATTCTGTTTTAATTATAATCTTATACTCCAGATCCACATATACCGGGATGGGCACTGATAAAAACTGTACTACTACTTGTTTATTGATACGGGGATAATTACGCTGAAGGGTGCCACCGGCAATGGTTCGGGTGCCGGCCGCGGTGGCATAATTACGAGTCTTGTCTTCAACAATGCGCTTTGCAATAACAAAGCGGCCGGAGCGCGCGTTGTGCTTATTAGAATATAAATGAGCTTGAAACGATCCACGATTTTGGGGGTTTTTCACAATCCCTGTCCTTTCTATGCTGATAAGAGGCAATTTCAACGCATCGTTGTCATCGCGCAAAGATTTTTCATTTTTAACCTGATAGGCTCTCTCAGGAACTTGCCATAATACGGGCACCTCTTTGAAGCCTTCGTTGGTGATGGTACTGAGCTTTAAGTCTTCTTTCACCCACGATACAAGAGAATAATCTATATTCTCAATTGTAGATGCCAACACCCCTATCTCTTCTAAGGTAAAGGTAGTGTTGCCCACGCTTCCCGTAGGCAGCATTGCAAAGTCAAAATTATCAGGTAGCATCGAATAGTCCCTTGCGTGCACGCTTACACGTTGTTTTTATCTGGAAGGTGTGATCCACCTGTCCGAAGAGCTTGCGCTCCTCTTCAATTTTTATAATTTCATAATAATTGGAGCCATATAGAACAAAATCGCCTTCACGAACATATAAGTCTTGATCTTCGGACAAGCGGCGTTTGTGGAAATATACCACGATTTCCCAAGTTTTATCCACTCCGAAATTCTTCATATATTCAGTAGCTTGGGTGGAGAACTCTACCAGTGCATAAACCCGAACGGGTGGTAAGTAGGTCTTTTTAATAGCCTCGCCGTAAAGCTCGTGAAAGTCCGTGGTCTCTAAGTCGATAGGATAATATAAAATCTGCTGGCCAACGACTTTTTCAATTAATTCATCATTAACTTGTTTGACTAAGTTCCGCTCTTTCTTCCCCAGAAAAAGAGGAGGAGGAGGACTTTTCGGTCTTTCCCATTCATTATCGGCCATTACTTATCATCCTACAAAAATTGGAAGAGGCGTAATCTTCAATACCTCAGTTGCCGCGTCGGTCAGTTCTTGATCAGACTTCGCCAGGGCCGGATATTCCATCTCCTTCAGCATCTCCATAAGTTTATCCTTAAGTGTCTGCTGTTCCTCTTTAGCCTGCGACAACAAATCCGCAAAGTTTAATGTCACGCTTTCTCCCGGAATGGGTATCGTCGTGAACTTGCCGCGAATTTGACCTAGCATCTCTTTAGCGACGGCTAACGCATATTTTCTAATCCATTGTTTTCCGATAGCGTTGATATTGGCATACGGAATGTTGTCAAAAGGAACTGTGTTCATATTATTGATACCTTCAATTCCAGTTTTGGTATCTCCGTCCTCTTGCCATGGTACAATATCGACATAGAACCTTACCCAAACACGATCTAGTTGAGAATCGCTCCACGTAGTGGGCTCTGGGTAAATTCGTAAGCGATCATTAATAATTTCGTATGAATAATGTGAAGTTCTAGTGTAAATCGAGTCTTCATACATAATGGCTTGCATTTTATTCTGCCATGTCGGAATCATCTCAAATGTTGAGTCATCAGCGAACTGACCATAAGTTGATAGGTTGCCAACGGCGCCAAACCCACCGTAATAACCGTAAAAACGCCACATTGCTCGGGGAGACTTATAAAACACCTTTGTTATGATTACACGCTTATTATCAACTTTATTTTGGAAATCAATCCCGGTGCCGGCATCGTCCACTCCTGATACGGAAGCACTCTGAATGATTGCTTGGAGGTCATAGTCCTGCACTTTAGTTTGAGGCTGGAAGGATGCCGAATATTCGGGTACAGTGCCCCCAAATCCGCCTGCTGCAGCCGCCCCATCGCCAACGCGGCGCGAGTATCCAGTTGTAAATCTTGGGTACCTTAAATTGGTGTTAGAAGGTCCGCTTTTGCGCTCTCCTTTGTGGTCGAAGGTGCCTGTAGCATTCCCCAAAAATGTAGAGAGCGCATTTTTAGATTGGTGAAGGTTAATAATATACGAGTATTCTAAAACTGCCTCTTCATACGCTGCATAGACGTTTGAAGGCGTCAGTTCGATGTCTATTACATCTCCACCGAGCTTCTTATAGGTATAAGCCACCTGAAGGGCCGCGCCACTTAAGAAATCGGCAGAACCTGTGTAGATTCCAAAGGGTAAAGAACCAGATACTAGGTCTACACTTCCTGTAGACGTCAAAACTATAGCACTTGTTTCAGATCGTGGTTGTAGGTTGGTTGGCATATATTAAACTCCCGCTGTTCTAATTAGTTTTTTAAAACATAAAAACGAAAATCTCAAAAATTTACCGGGGAAAAAATTTGGGAAATCGACATTTTTGATTATTGGTCTCGATAGAAAAGCCCCCCAACCGAAATTGAGGGGCTTTAATAAAGACACAGATAGTTTCTTATAAAAGTTTAAACTAAACTCCGCCCGTTCCGCCAACAATTCCGCTACCGCTTGCAGCAGTGCCTAGAATTTGCCAGTTGGTACCATCATACAGCAGCCCTAACGCAGTTCGAGCTACGTTCAATGACGCCGTCAATGCGGTGCCTCCGGTGCCTGCGGAACAACTAAGCGTAAGACTCTTAGCTCCGGCCAGGGTATCGAATACTACATACTTAACTTGCCCAGTATTGCCACCGGCTGCAAGCGTAACGCTTCCAGAACCAGCGGCAGTGGTAACACGAGATATTAATTTAGTAGTACTTAGAGATGTCGAGCTAACATTAGCCCCGTCATCCAATCCCCCGTCCACAGACTCTGTGGATTCGAGTTGGAGCGCTTGAACACCCAAGCTCTTAACTCCGGTCACCGCAAGTCCCTGTAATAGGGCACGCAACCTTGCAATATTTTGTGAAACAGCCATTTCAAAATTCCTCCTTATATATTGAATAATGTAGTGCTGCGCAAGTTATAAACTTGCTAGCTAATAGCTGCGCTATGCACAGACTATAGACGCGTTCTATGACGCCTACATTAAGTAGTTCGGGCAAAACAAAACCCCCCGGTCTTTCGACAGGGGGGCTAAGTTTTATTTATCCGCTAATTTTAGGTAGCAGATCCGGCCTCACCAAGGAGACCGCGAATGATGACCAAGCCATACATATCGGGACGCACCATCTTCTTGGCGTACCGAGTCATCACGCCCTTGCGGGGCACGAAGTCTTCAGGGCCAAAGATAGTGGGTGTAGTCTGTAACGGCACATAAGGTGCGTATACATATCCACTTTCAAGGAAAGAGGAACCACGACGTCCAACAAGGACCACGTTTCGCAGGAAGTATGGGTCAACAATGACGTCAAACTTCTTGGAAAGAGATCCAGTCTTGACAGCGCCCACGGAACCAGTTTCATCATCTGCCGTAACAGAAGCGCGGAAACCAGCGGTGAACTCAAGAATGTTGGCAACTTCAGGTCCGCAGACGATGAAGTTAGCACCACCACGCAGAGTCTTGCGATGGATCTGTGCAGAGACATCATTGATGGTCTCAATGAGAGTCTCGTACCACTCACTCACGGTACCAGTGAAATCGGGAGCCTTAGTGGCTGCTCCAATTTCGTTGCCGCTTGTCCTATCGACAAACAAACCGGGCGAGCGCGACCAGTAGTAAGTGGCCGCAGTTGCACCACCAACGAGGTCAGCAAGGATCTCGCGGTCAATCTCAAGAGCAACTTGCTCAGAGAGAATGCTGGTCAACTCAACCTCAGCGTCAAGGTTGTGGTATGCGTTAAGATCTTGTCCTAACTCAGGGGTCCACTTAGCCTTCAGCTTCTTGGTCATCGCAGTAACAGCCGTACTGTCCACCTTGATGTCGATTTCGGGAATCTCAGGGTTACCTTCGAGTCCCCACACCGCAGCACCAACGACAGCACCCATAGCGGTTGCAGCGTTGAAGTTATCGCGAATCGGCACCTGGGTTACCCAGTTACCGGACTCGGCAATGGGTCCAACCGAGGCAGAGAGAGAAACGACAGTAAAGCGTACACTCTCCACAGATTGAGCGGAATCAGTAGCCGTGACAACGCGTGTCAATCGACGTACCAGCGCGTAGCTGTCACCAGCAACACCCGAAAGTGCAGTGTTCAACCGCGCACTTGTTACCTCGAAAGCTGCGACGTTGTCAAAATCAGCCTCTTGGTTGATAAACAACTGCTTTGAAAGGTCCCAAACACTAACCTTGTAGCCACTTCCAGACAACGCAAGAAGATCGGGATCAAACTCGATATACTTCTTGTTGGCCGCGGATTCACCACCGTTGAGGTCGAACTGAGCACGTACTGCGTACTGAGCCGTGGTGTTGGTTACGGAGCCACTCGGGGATGCGTATGCATAACCGCGTGCGGCAGAGGTCCGAGGACCACCGAAGCCGCTACCATCAGTGTTGACCAAGTCAACACCGCCAGTGATTTGTGCACCAACCTGATTCGTACCGTAAATTGACTTGTTAGCCAAGTTACCAAACCGGTCGGCTTGTGTATCAGTGTTGTCCCCCAAATTGGGCGAGAACACGAAGTCCAGGAAGAAGATGAGACCCGAGGGTAAACTCATCGGCTGAACACTAACAAGATCGTTAGCGATCAGTCCCGCAAAAACACGACGGACGATGGGGAATGCGACGGCTGCAAAACCTTCGACATCACCAGCGCCCATGGACGAGTTCTCACGGAGAAGCTCTTTAGCTTGGTTCTCAAGTAACCGAGCCATAGACTGCTTCTTGCGATCATTATCAAGACCCTCTAAGAGTCCTGTGCGCTCCCACTTTGCTAACAAAGCGTGACCTTCTGAGCGCATATCACGGTTGACAACACCTTCGGTCAACCTTTCAATAATACCAGCCATTTTAAAATATCTCCTTATATAATTGTATTTTGGTATCTCATTTGATACCTGCTAGTTGTTTCATCCTCTCCACAATGGGATCGGATGGAGTGCTTTCCTGACGGGAAGCACGAATAACAGAATTGCCGCGACGATTAAGCGCTTCACTCAACGATTGAGGACCGCGTTGTCTAGCGGTCGGCGTTGCGTTTTCAAGCGTTTGATATATTGTCTTAGCTTCTGTTACTGAACCAGCTTTCGAAATAGCGTCGGCAATCTTTGTTTTTTGCCGCTCATTTAGGGAGGTATTTCTGAGCACACGGTTCGTGTAGAGCAAGCGAGCATTAGACAGGTTGACATCATTCAATCCTTGTCGTAATTCTCCAGTTACTTGCTTGTATTGTTCAAGGGACTCTTTGAGTTGTTTATTTTCGAAAACTAACTCTTCTTGAGCCTTCTTTAAAGTTTCTAAGTCATCTTGCACATCGGTACTACGTCGCTGTGCAAGTGCTCTTGTTAATTCATATTTCATATCTTCTGAGGACCGGCCGGCCCAACCCGAGAGGGTGGCTCCCATGTCTACCGTCAATCTTTCAACGATCTCATCAATCAATTCATCTGAAATGTCCATATTTTCAGAAGCCATTTCAGCGGCGTCGACGTTTTCGTCATCGTCTTTCTTCGCGCTTGGGTTTAAAAGGCTGTTCGTCTGATCGTCATCGGCTTCAGCTTCTGCCGCTGCAGAAACTCCTGCTGATTGCACTTCCTCAAGATCTTCCTCGTCTTCCTCGTCTTCCGACAGGAGTTCTACCAATATTTGTTCATTAAGGTTAATTTCTTGTTCATCTTGCAGAGTTTGGACCGCTTCTTGCAGTGCATCAAGGTTAATCTCTACGTCAACATCTTCTCCGCTGCGAGGGAGGTGACTTAAATTCTCACCTTCATTCTCCGAGAGGTTGTCCGTCGCGGCGAGGGGAATATTTGTGGCCACTTCTTCTCCGGTGCCTGCCGCGGCTTCAGCGCCCATCGGATCCATGTCCATGCCGCCTTCAGGCGCGCCTAGGTCCATTTCGGGGGCTGCTTCTAATTCTCCGCCTAGCGGATCTTCCATTTCGTCCTGTTCTAATAACTTAGTCAGGGTTTCGCGAACTTCTGTTGCGTATTTATCAATCACGGTAGTTTCCGCGCTTTTTAAAGCTGCTTCACGCAAGCTCTGGGCGTCGACGATGGCGTCTTTCAAAAGAGTGGACATTAATATGCTCCTAAAATGACATTAATTCACAATAAATAGTGTTGACAAACACGAAAATCCCCATTAATGAGTTATTCCCTTCACATAACCTAGGGAAGTGGCATAGTGGTCCCAATAATCTGCCAACTATAAATTCCTGCGGAGATTTGTAAAGCTT
>Ga0209434_1000361_pt1 | contig 23024 bp, 27 predicted proteins | sample ETNvirnome_2_300_FD_184068 | JGI IMG/M metagenome (GOLD analysis project Ga0209434, IMG submission 184068) | Marine viral communities from the Pacific Ocean - ETNP_2_300 (SPAdes) (version 2) | ecosystem: Environmental > Aquatic > Marine > Oceanic | place: Pacific Ocean | collected 2013-06-22
TATAGGCTTAGGCAAAGCAGGCTGTGCGATTGCGGACTGCTTTTCGAAATTCCCCCAATACGAAATCTATAAATTCGACAACGGGCTTGCCGGAGAGAATTGTTTCGATATTCCGAAGCAAAAATCCCACGAGATGTATGAAAAAAAGTTCCCAAACTTCAAAAAACACTTGCAAAAGATATCAGGAGATGTTATATTGGTTCTATGTGGCGCAGGAAGTATCACAGGGTGCGCTCTGAGGCTCTTAGAGCAACTCTCAGACGTTTCTGTATCCGTTCTATACATAGAGCCGGACATGACCCTCTTAAGCGAAGTAGAGGCGGCACAAGAGAAGATTGTCAAGAATATTTTTCAAGAATATGCAAGGTCCGGAATGTTTGAAAGAATCTACCTGATTTCTAATGCACAGATGGAAAAAAGCATCGGAGATGTTCCAATCATAAGCTACTACGATACAATAAATCAAGCGATCGTTAACACGTTTCACATGGTAAATGTTTTTAAAAATTCTGAACCAATTTTGGGCACTTTTACAGAACCACATGAGATTGCTAGGATTTCCACGCTTGGCATCGTGGATGTAGAAGAAAATGAAGAAAAATGGTTTTATGACTTGCAAATGCTGAGGGATGTGGTATACTATTATGGTATCAATGAGAACGATCTTAAGACAGATGGAACACTCTTCAAAAAGATTAAAGAATATATCAAAGATAAAGTGAAAGAAAAGATTAACGTGTCCTACGGAGTATACAAAACAAACTACGAACAGAAATATTGTTATTGCGTTAAGTATAGTTCTGTGGTACAATCATATATAAACGAACTAGACGATCAGGATATTGGCTGATCGTACTCTAACCCAATGAAAGGAAAATAAAATGGGTATTAATTTAGAAAAGATGAGAGCAAAGCTCGCCACTCTCAAAGGACAAGGCGGCGATAGGGACAACTTTTGGCGTCCCGAAGACGGGACTCAGGCAATTCGTATTGTCCCCACTCCCGATGGAGACCCCTTCAAGGAGAAGTGGTTCCACTACAACCTTGGAAACACTCCTGGGTTTTTATGTCCTAAGCGTAATTACGCAGAGGAATGTCCTGTGTGTGAATTTGCCTCGCAGCTTTGGCGCGACGGCGTAGATAACAACGACGATGGAAGCAAGAAGGTTGCTAAGAGTTTGTTCGTGCGGCCTAGATTTTTCTCTCCCGTGCTGGTTCGCGGCGAGGAAGATAAGGGTGTACGCATCTGGGGATACGGTAAGATGGCCTATGAGAATCTTCTCAGCCTCGTGCTAAATCCGGAATATGGTGATATCACCGATCCAGAGACTGGCACCGATCTTACTATGACTTATGGTAAGCCGTCCGGCGCCTCATTCCCGCAGACGAAGCTGGTACCTCGACGTCGCAGTTCTGAACTGTGCGAGGATATGACGCCAGAGAAGTGTGCGGAACTACTTGAGAGTATTCCGGATCTTGAAGGCCTGTTTGAGCGCAAGACCGCTGAAGATGTTGGTGCGCTGCTCGACGCCTTTGTGAACTCGGGTGTAGAGGACCCCGAGGCGGTTTCGTCCGAGACCCAAAAGTTTGGTGGCACTTCTACGACCACCGACGAAGAGCCGAACGCTGTTGACCAGGCATTCGCTGAGTTAGGCGCTATATAGCCCGACTTTCCACTCCCGCAGGGAGGCCCGGGGTTACAGGGGCCTCAAAAAACTTATGATAACGCCACCAGCGGATCGCTAAAGGTGGAACTATTGAAAGGAAAAGAAAATGATTAAGTTAAAAATTTATGGCGATATTAGAAACTCTATGATTAGAGTGCCACTCGCCCAAGATAAAAATGGTAATGACCTGTGTTTGCACATGCTTATTGTGCAACCCAACAGTGCTCATTCACTAGCGCAGATTCCCAAGGGGGCTAACCCGCGGGATCTTGCACCCGATACCAAGTTGTTTAAAGACATCAAAGCCACCTATGAGAAGGGTCCGATGTTCCTGGTATATAATGGCGGCATGACTGCCACTATTGATACAGGCTCTCTGACAACGGTAAAGCAGGACAATGTTGACTACATTGTGTTTTCATGTGATGACGAGGACAACGGCCATTACGATGGACAACACTCGGAAGGCGCCGTTACGGCCGCGATTGAGAACAAAGACCTAGGAGAAAACAATGCTCCATTCCTGATAATTTTGGTGGATGATGGGGTATATCCTGACAGCGACGCTCGTCGCACGGCCGCGAAATGCACCAACAACCGCTCGGCTCAACAGCTAAAGAGTGAAATGGATATCCGCGGGACCTTTGAAAATATTAAGAAAGAGATTAATTATTGCGCTGTTGAAAACATTCAATGGAAGCAGAATCAACTGAATGCTGCAGGCGATGCAATGAAGCCCGACTGCGATGTTTTGCAAGTGATTAATATGCTAGGAGCTTTCCTTCCCATTGCTTCGGTAAGTGGCGGTGAAGTGGGAGACATTAGCAAGTGGGAGAAGCAGGGATCAAGCGCCTTTAAACATTTAGAAAATGAAACGCTGGCGCCCTATCTGAACGCAACCTATGAACATATTGATTTTATACTAGATATGGCTGATTTTATTCGTATGACAACCCGAGAAGTTCTAGGCGACAAGGCTGAGAGTTTCGGAATTGTTAAGAAGAATACTGCCGGAGAACGCAAGAAAGATTTTGAGAATCGTAAGCCTCTTCAGACACAACTCTTCAACGGTGCCCTACAAGAATATGGCTTGAATAAGGATATTATGCCTCTGATATTGCATGCAATTATCGATGCTACATTTGAATATGATGAATGTCGAGAAAAATATGTTACGGACTATAAGCTTGAAGAACTCAAGGCAATGTGGCTTGAAGGCGGTTTCGGTGTACTGCATGTAATTGAAACAGAATTCAAAAATTGTTTTGAAGATAAGTATAAGAGTCGATGGTCTGATTTTGTTCTTGACACGCTTTTGTGGACTAAGGTTCGGAATGCTTTCCGGCGAGTTCCTTGGCGAGCCAAGGATTGGAAGAGTCACCTCAATCACGAACTGGTAGGATAGTATCCCCCCCACGGGGAGGCACAGGGTAATCAGGTGCCTCAAATTAAGTGGAGAAAGAAAATGGCAAAGTCAAAATCAAAAGTAGGAACCGTATCAATAACCGATCTGCGTTCCCTTATTAATAAGGCTTCCGGCATGGAAGTCGCATACAATCTCAAGGATGAGAATCCAACCGAAGTTAAGGAATGGATTCCCACAGGATCTCGTTGGCTCGACAGCATTATCTGTCGTGGAAAACTGGCCGGGATTCCTGTCGGAAAGATTTCAGAAATTGCAGGCCTGGAATCCACAGGCAAGTCTTTTATGGCAGCACAAATTGCAGGGAATGCCCAGAGAATGGGCATGAATGTAATCTACATGGATGCAGAGTCGGCGATCGATCCAGCGTTCCTTGAACGCGCAGGGTGTGATCTGGAGACGCTTATTTACGTCCAGGTTCAGTCAGTCGAGCAAGTACTTGAAACTATTGAACAAATCCTTAATAGCGGAGCAGAGAAAACCCTGTTTATTTGGGATTCGCTTGCGCTTACCCCGTCCATTTCTGACGTAGAGGGGGATTTCAACCCTCAATCGTCGATGGCAGTAAAGGCGCGCATTCTTGCGAAGGGAATGTCAAAGCTTACAATCCCTATTGCGAACAGCCAATCGGCCTTCTTGGTTCTGAACCAGTTGAAGACTAATATTACAAGGTTTCCCGCCGAGGCCATGACTACACCCTACGTCACTCCGGGAGGGAAGGCTATGATTTATGCTTACTCTCTGCGTGTTTGGCTGACAGGACGCAAGGCCAAGGCCAGCTTTGTTCTGGATGATAACGGATTCCGTATTGGATCGGAAGTTAAGGTCAGGCTGGAAAAGTCTCGCTTCGGAACACAGGGGCGTAATTGCGCCTTCAAGATTCTATGGGGGGAAGATGTAGGAGTCCAAGACGAGGAATCTTGGCTCGAAGCTATTAAGTCTTCAGAGAATCTTAAGAGAGCGGGAGCATGGTACTCTTTGGTACACGATGATGGCTCAGAAGAAAAGTTTCAGGGCTCTCATTGGGTTGAGAAGTTACAGGACGAGCGGTTTAGACAACGCGTCTTCGATATTATGGATGAGGAAATCATAATGAAGTTCGATAATCGCACAGGGAATGCACAAGACCATTATACTTTAGACGATGAGTAACTATTTATAGTGGAGACAGCGTTATGAAACTTATAATGGAAAACTGGAAAAGATTCTTAAAGAAGGGGACAGGAAACCTTGTAGAGGGCTTGAAGAAAGACGCAAAAGGCGCTCTTGTGGATCTGTATGAGTTCTCCAATCTGGCCATAGGCAGATCTGACGGGGCTATTACCGGCCTTGATGTTTCGCAGGGTATGAAGGCTCCGGTTTCCATGTCACTTTCACTAACCGAGGAACCCCCTGTTCAAAAGTTGCCATCGGGCAATCAAGTTTTTGTACCAAACGAACTGTTAGGGCAGCCATTTACAGTTATACAGTTTGAGGATTATACTTTTATTTTAAATTAGCAAGACACCTACCTGGTGACTATTTATTATTGACGATTATGTCATCAATATAAAGGAATAGTATAATGAAACAATTATTATTAGACGCCGCGGCCTTGGGCAAGAGTATTTTGTTGCTCCGCGAATCACGCGAACTTTATCTGCTCTTGGGGGCGAACAGCGCTGTTGCTCTTGTTGTCGGTCTTATTGCTGGCCACTGCTCTGCGCTTTAGGAGCGAGAAGTGAAGTTAACCAAACAAAGACTCAGAGAGATGATCAAGGAAGAGATGAGTTCTCTAATGACAGAAGCTGAAGCAAGATTGTTTAAGTTCCGGGACAAGGAGATGGGTGGTTTCAGTACTCCAGATCGCCCATCAGTAATAGAAATAGTAGCTACGCGCACCATCGAGGCGCTATACGAACTAAAAGAACGGTATGGCCTTACTGATGACCAAGTCCGAGAGCGCTTCGAGGTCGTCGGCGATCCGGACGGGGTGCCCATGGGTGAGCCCCACAAACCGGCCCGCTTTGGAGTGACACGATGAAACTCACCAAACAAAGACTCAAAGAGATTATCAAGGAAGAGTTTGACGAGGCCTACACTCGCGCAGAAGTAAATAGAATTATTAATGCTCCCCGAGAACCCGCCGCTGCCCCGGCTTTAAGAGAGCCGTGGGATGGCATAGAAGAAAATGCGGAGCGCTTAGATGCCCTATCGAATCAAATTGGCAAGATTGCCATGGCCCTTGGTGTAGAATTTTAATCAGAATATTCCTTGACACCGTCACCCCATAGTGTATACTATGGTATGGGGAAACAACGACGTTATATCTCCTTCGCTAAGAAGGTCGCAGAGCAATCAAACTACGGAAAGTTTAGACACGGAGCCATCCTTGTAAAGGGTAGCTCGATTCGTAACGTTGCCTGTAATAAACATCGACATTGTGGATTCGGAAAACGCTTTCGAGATCATAACGACGGCGACCCCACACTCCACGCAGAACTAGGAGCGATCCTAGGCATGGATCGATCGATAACACAGGGTTCAACTATCTACGTGGTTAGAATCAATAGAGAAGGACACCCGCGCATGAGCAAGCCGTGCACCATGTGCGAGAGCGCCATGAAACATGTTGGCGTGAAGAGGGTAGTGTATACCGAGAGGGACGGCAGAATAGAAAGCATGACATTGTGAAAAGAGTAATGATTATTGATGCGTTGAATGCATATTTCAGGGCATATATTGTAGACCCCAGTATGTCTACTAACGGGCAGCCCATTGGAGGGGTCAAGGGGTTCTTAAAGATTCTACAGAAGCTCGTACGAGAGAACAAGCCAGACATGGTGGTGGTGGTGTGGGACGGACCCGGAGGGTCTGCTAAGCGTAGAGCAATCGTAAAAGAATACAAGGAAGGTCGCAAGCCCATCCGCCTGAATCGGGAGAGTAACCTCACGCCCGACGAAGAGACCGAGAACAAGGTGTGGCAACAGACGCGCCTGTTAGAATACCTTAATGAGCTTCCTATTCCACAGTTTATGTTTCCCGAGGTGGAGGCCGATGACGTGATCGCTTATGTTGTGCAGTCGGAAAAGTTTAAGGGGTGGCAGAAGGTGATAGTTTCCAGCGACAAAGATTTTATTCAGCTCTGCGATGACGAGACAGTTTTGTTTCGGCCCATCCAGAAAGAAGTGCTCACCACGAAGAATGTTTTGGAGAAGTACGGCATCCATCCTCGTAACTTTGCGATGGCACGAGCTATAGCCGGAGACAAGTCGGATAATCTCAAAGGTATTGCCGGCGCTGGTTTGCCCACCGTGAAAAAAAGATTGCCATTTTTATTTGAGGACAAAGAGTATTCATTTCAGGAGGTTATCGATTTTTGCGAAAAAGTTGACAGTAAAGTTGTGTTTTTTAACCGCGTTATCGATAACAAAAACCTAGTTATAAGGAACTACAAGTTGATGCAGCTATACGATCCCAACCTCTCTCGCCAAAGCAGAAAGAAGGTCGATTATGTGTTTGGCAACCTAGGGTATGAGTTCAATAGAACTGAGTTTATTAAGATGATGAACGAAGACGGTTTCGGAGTTTTTAACTGGGACGATTTGTTTGCAACTATGAATCGGTTTTCTGTTGACAAAGTGCTGAAAAACTAGTAGAATCAGAGAGAGGTGAACATGGAATCTAAAGAGAAGGTAACCTTTTCTCGCTACGGCAAATCATTTCAAGAGCAGTTGTGTATGGTCATTCTCGATGACCGTCCTTTTGCGGACCAGATAGAAGAAGTTCTCGACATCAATTTTTTGGAGCTTCGATATCTAAAACTTTTCACCAAAGTAATATTTCAGTACAGACAGAAGTATGGGGTTCATCCATCGCGACAAATTCTCGGAACGATTTTGCGTTCAGGGATTGACGATGAAAATGAAATGACGCAACAGCAAGTCAGAGAATATTACGCTCGTATTATGGCGGCGCACCCTGAAAACCAAGAGTATATTAAAGACACAGCGTTAGATTTTTGTCGCAAACAAAACCTAAAGTCGGCGATGATTAAGTCGATTGGTCTTTTGCAGAGTTCGTCTTTTGATGAGATTGCCGTAGTGATCAACAACTCACTCAAGCTCGGTGCAGACAACAACGGCGGTTATGATTGGAAGAAAGACTTCGAAGAACGCTTTAAGCCCCGATTCAGGAACCCCGTTACTACGGGCTGGCCTCTCATAGACAACATCTGCCAAGGGGGCCTCGGACAAAAGGAACTCGGCGTAGTAATAGCCCCGACAGGCGCCGGTAAATCCATGGCCCTGGTACACCTGGGAACACAGGCCCTTAAAGATGGCAAGACGGTAGTTCATTACACGTTGGAGTTACAAGATACGGTGGTGGGCTCCCGCTACGATAGCTGTCTAACACGGATTGAGTTGGGTGATCTGATGACATTTAAAGAAAAGATTTATGAAGAGGTGCAAGACATCGAAGGGCGCCTAATCATCAAAGAGTATCCTACCAAGTCGGCCTCTACTCATACCCTTAAAACGCACCTGGAACGTTTACGCATGAAGGACGTTCCCATTGACATGATCATAGTAGATTATGCAGATCTTTTGCGGCCCGTAACTGCCCAGAGAGAGAAGCGCAATGAACTTGAATCTATCTACGAAGAGCTTCGCGGCCTGGCGCAAGAATATAAGTGTCCTGTGTGGACCGCTTCCCAGACCAATCGATCGGGCCTCAACGCCGAGGTTATAACTATGGAATCCATCTCCGAGGCATTCAACAAATGCTTTGTTTCGGATTTTATATTTAGCATCTCACGAACGACCGATGATAAGCTGGCAAACACAGGAAGGGTATTTATTGCTAAAAATAGGAACGGTCCTGATGGTATAATATATCCATTGTTTATGGATACCAGCACAGTATCTATGAAGATCCTAGAACCAACTGAAGAAACCGAGGTAGAAGTGAGTCCGCAGGCGCAGAAGCAAAAGTTGGCCGAGAGATATAAGAAGTTTAAAGACGGGAATAGATAAAATGTATACAGAAGAAGAAGTGCGCGCAGCAACCCTAGAATATTTTAATGATGACGAACTTGCTACCAATGTTTTTATGACCAAGTATTGTTTGCGAGACAACGAGGGAAGCTTTATAGAAAAAAGTCCAGATGAAATGCATAGGCGCCTCGCGGGAGAGTTCGCGCGAGTAGAGGACAAGTTTGAATCTGGCAAGAATTCTTACCTTACCGAAGATGAGATCTATTCCTTCTTTAAGGATTTTAAATACATCGTCCCTCAAGGTTCGCCTATGATGGGAGTGGGAAATAATTATGTTAACGTATCTTTATCCAACTGCGTGGTCGTGGAGTCCCCAGGCGACAACATTAGTTCAATCGTTGACACCGGAAAACATTTGGCTAATTTATTTAAGCGCCGCTGTGGTGTTGGCCTTGACATATCTAACCTGCGCCCCGAAGACGCGCAAGTAAACAACTCTGCTCGTACCACCACGGGAGCTTGGTCGTTTGCGGACTTCTATTCTTATGTGTGTCGTATGATAGGGCAGAATGGACGCCGAGGAGCACTCATGATCTCAATGGACATTCGCCACCCAGACATCGAGAAGTTTGTTGTTATGAAACAGGACCTTACTAAGGTTACTGGCGCAAACGTGTCAGTAAAAATAAGTGATTCTTTTATGAGAGCGGTTGAAAACAAGGAATCATTTACTCTGCAGTTTCCGGTCGACTCAAAGAACCCCACCCACACGAAAGAGATCCAAGCCGCAGAGCTGTGGAGTCAAATAATAGAATCAGCAACGACAACAGCGGAGCCCGGGCTGCTCATGTGGGACAACATTATCAAAAACCTTCCCGCGGAGTGCTACAAGGACGAAGGGTTTCGAACCCTTACGACAAACCCTTGCGGAGAGATCCCTCTCTCGGCTTACGACAGCTGCCGCCTCATTTCATTAAACCTTAAACACTTGGTGCGCAATCCGTTTAGTGACAAGGCTGTCTTCGATTTTAATAAGCTAAAAGAGATTACCTCGGTGGGCATGCGGCTTTCTGATGATCTTGTAGAGCTAGAGCTAGAAAAGCTGGAAGTAATCAGGAAGGTGTGCGATACGGACAGCGAAAGAGAACTGTGGGACAACCTACACACGGCGTGTGTGAGCGGCCGCCGTACAGGGCTCGGGACTCACGGTCTCGCTGATGCAATGGCTCGTCTCAAGCTTGCTTACGATTCAGACGAAGCCATTGAAATCATTGAGAAGATTTATGAGACTATTCGTGATACCTCCTACATGGAGAGCGTTTACTTGGCTCAGGAACGGGGTGCATTTCCGGCATTCGATTGGCAAAAGGAAAAAAACAATTCGTATATCAAAAGGCTCCCCAAAAATCTGTCTGAAAAAATTGAGACTTTTGGACGCCGTAATATTTCTATTCTCACCAACGCGCCGACCGGCTCTGTTTCTATTATGTCGCAAACCTCTTCTGGACTCGAACCGGTATTTAGAAACATTTATGTCCGACGGCGTAAGTTGTCCCACAACGAACAAGATCTGGAAGCGGACTACATCGACGATCTTGGAGATAAGTGGCTAGAATATAAAGTGTTTCACCACAATGTACGCGAATATCTAGATTTGTTTGGCGACGAGGAACCTCCGGATTTTTTTGTAGAATCCCGCGATATTGATTGGTCCAGGCGCGTTAAGGTACAAGCAGCGATCCAGAGAAGTATAGACCACTCTATCAGCTCCACCATTAATCTTCCCAGAGGGACTGACCCCAGTATTGTGGGTGAAATTTATATGGAGGGGTGGAAACAGGGGCTTAAGGGGATTACTGTATACGTCGACGGCTCGCGTTCCGGAGTTTTGATGGAGAAGGGAAAGGAAAGATTTCCACACCACACGGCCCCTAAGCGCCCCCTTGAACTACCTTGCAATATACATCGCGCGACTATTCAGGGGGAGAAATGGGTGATTATGGTAGGCCTTATGGATGGAAAGCCCTATGAGGTAATGGGGGGTCTATCAAATTTGATCGAGATACCCAGAACCCGCGAAGAGGGCGTTTTGGTTAAAAACCCCCGGAAGACGATGAATGCCGTTTATGATTTAAAGATTGGCAAAAATGGAGATACACTCATAGTAAAAGACCTGGTAAGGGTTTTTGACAATCCTAACCATTCTGCATTTACGCGCATGATATCGTTGGCTCTGCGCACTGGAGCAAATATTCAATACGTTGTAGAGCAACTACAAAAGGATCGCGATGCAGATCTGTTTAGTTTTGCCAAGGGGGTTTCTAGGGTTTTAAAGGGATATATCATCAATGGAGCCAACGCTTCTGAAAAAGTTTGCTCGGAATGCAACGCCGAGGGGCTCGTATATATGGAGGGGTGTGTGACCTGTAAAGCATGTGGTTATGCTAAGTGTGGCTAATTAGAGTAAGGAGAAAATTATGGCATATTCAAGAAAAGTTATAGATCACTTCGATAACCCGCGCAATATAGGCTCTTTGGACAAAAAAGATCCAAGCGTCGGCACCGGTATTGTAGGAGCTCCCGAATGCGGGGATGTTATGAAATTGCAGATTAAAGTGGATGATGGGGGGTACATATGCGATGCGAAGTTTAAAACCTTCGGATGTGGATCAGCTATCGCCGCCTCTTCTTTGGCAACGGAGTGGATAAAGGGCAAAACCTTAAAAGAAGCTGCTATCATTAAAAATACAGATATTGTGGAGGAATTATCTCTCCCTCCGGTTAAAATACACTGCTCTGTGCTAGCAGAAGAGACCATCAAGGCGGCAATTGAAGATTTGGAGAGTAAATGCGGACAAGAAAGGAAAAAGGAGAGAAATGAGTGAAACGACTGAATTTAATATTGGAGAACATACACTAATTTTAGATGCTGAGGATTTAGAAAAGGCATCGGGACACAATTGGAAGCCCAATAGGAATCATAAAACGGGTTTATCCTTTCATTCTACCATCATCGATCCAAAGGTCGGATGGCTACATAAAAAGTGGAAAGGGAAGGAGTGGAAGCAACGGAAGCGAAAGAGTATTTTCCTTCATCGTCTTTTGATAAACGCCCCCAGCGATCTCGCGATTGCTCATCTGAATGGTAATGAGTTGGATTATCGGAAAAAGAATCTTAAAGCTTGTACACAAGCGGATCTAAATGAGAGGTATAATGTAATGCGCATGCGAGATACCGCGGATAAAAAGGTGAAAGAGTTGTTGATCGAGACTCTCTCCCATGGAACATGTATAGTAAAATTCAATGCGGAGGACTGGGATGTCATCAAATGGTATCGATGGGGAATTAGTTTTTCCAAGGCCTATTCGGACCATCTTTACGCAAATGCTCTCGGAGTTTTTGATGGAGATCCTCGACACATTAGGCTACATCGTCTCATTATGGACCCCCCCGCAGGTAAGGTAGTGGATCACATTAGCGGCAAGACCCTTGACAATAGGAGGTGCAACTTGCGAATCTGCACTCAGGGCGAGAATGCCCGTAATCGACGACGTATAACTGCCGGCGCCAAGATTCCTTATAAAGGGGTGAAGGAAAGCAAGCAGCACAGAAGGAAGGCCCTCGATGGAAAGCCACTAAATCCCTATAGCGCTCAAATTAATGTGAACAAGAAGCGAGAACATCTAGGAATTTTTGCTACCCCCGAAGAGGCAGCCCTCGTTTATGACCAAAGAGCCAAGGAACTCCATGGAGAGTTTGCTCAACTGAATTTTCCTGATGGCCCTGCTTCTCATATTTTAGAAATCATTGAAGAAGGAACGCGCCGCAGCGCCGCTCTTCGACAGGAAAGAAAAGAACAGCGCCGTCAGCGTAAAAAGCCTAAAGGCTCCCTTAGTCCCCATCTGGGGGTCACCTATGAGGCCAAGAATCGCGCCGCCCCATGGAGAGCTACGGTATATGGTACATATTTGGGTAACTTTGCCACAGAAGAAGAAGCCGCGCATGCCTATAATGAGAAGGCGCCGGCGGTCTATGGACCAGATGCCACTTTAAATCAAGTATAAGGAGTTATAAAATGACATTTACGCCAGTTAATAATCACCTATGGGTGAGAATCATTGAGGATGAGGAAACAGAAGAGAGCGGCATTCTCTTGCCGCAAGATTATCGGCCCGCAGACAAGCCCTTCGCGGCCGTGAGAGTACTCGCCGCTTCGATGGAGGCCGAGTGGACACCCGGCAGCCTCCTTGTGGTAGAAGCTCAGATGCTTCGGGACATCGAGCATAAGGGCGAGATCTTCACAGTTGTTAAAGAAAACTATGTGATCGGAGTTTTATCATAGAGGCGCCGGAACTAACTACCGATAAGCTTGTTGTTGGGTATAGTTTAGAGGCTTTGGAATTTGCCAAAGCTAATAATGCAATGCTCCTTATTAATGGGGACACAACGCCCCACTCCATTGCGGATAAAGATAACGAAAATAAGTGGTATCGTCTCACTTTTGAGTTGGGAATGCGAGGATTATCTCCCATCCCTTCGGCGATAGAGGGAATACGCATAACAGACAGCATGGCGAATGTGACAACCGAGTTTCATCGCCTTATCAAAATCCGCTTTAAGGAGCTTTATATATTTGACATGGAGTTGGTCCAGGGCATTCCCGTACAAGAAAAGGTGGAAGAGTATATAGTGTATGATTGGTTTAATATTAAGCGTGGTTCCAAGCAAGCTTCGTGTAAAATTTTAACTTCGACAAACTTCATTAAAGAACTGGTTTTTTATTCCTCCATAAGAAAAGATGGAAATGATGGATCATTCAAGGATTGTTATATTAAATCTTATATAGCAGCGCCGGAGATAGACACGTTTGAGCACTCAGAAACAGCTGCTAAGATAGGCACCACGAGAATTATTAAAGAGAGCGGCTTCCGAGGGCCCTCCCGAAACTTTGGGGAAAAGAAACATTATCTTAATCTGATTCTAGAACATGATCGCCGCGAGTTACATAAAAACAAAAAAGTCTTTGTGCGCGCCGATGAACTGCCACCTAATATTCACTTATGCAACATCACGGGGGAATGGAACTAAGCACCACCAAGCGCCGCGCCTCCCACATGGCTGGCATTATCCCCGTGGCGGCATCCTCCGGAGAGTTTAATCTTCCAGGGCACGACGTATTGATGCCTATCGCGTCTGATTTTAATCTGGTTGAGGCGGCGGTAGCAGAATGCTCTTACGCCGGGTGTGAAACAATTTGGATAGTTTGTAATGATGATATAGCGCCGCTTATTAAACATAAAGTGGGGGACTGGGTGGAAGATTTATACACTGTCGAATCGGGTCGGTACGTAAAATATCCCAAAGAGGGCCATGTGTCAATTCCCATCTATTATGTGCCAATCCACCCCAAACATCGAGATAAATATGATTGTTATGCTTGGTCTATTATCCATGGCGCGAACGTTGCGTATTGGATTTGTAGACGACTCGGCCGCTGGCTTATTCCTGATCGATATTATGTGAGTTTTCCATTCGGAGTGTATGATTTAAATGAGGTCAAAAAGGCGAGAAGCAAGATGAGCGCTAAAAGCTCGCTTTATTTTTCCCATGAAGGCAAAACGGTTTGCGACGGATTACCACTAGGATTTACTTTTGACACCTTAGAGTGGCGGCGCGCCAGAGATGTTATTAAATCTAATTCTCGCACCTACTATCCTCCCGCCGAAGACGAAGAAATACCCAAAAGAAAACTTCCTCCCGAAGAACGCCGAAAGTCTAGACATTTTAAGTTGTCGGACGTATTTAAAGATGCAGATCGGTCGAGCGCAATAATAAATGAACTTTCATGGTTTTACGACTTGACAACGTGGGCTCAATATTGTACACTAATAACATCAGGACATTACAAGGACATCAAGCGCCCCTTCGGATTTGTCACTGGCCATATCAGTATAGGAGAAGACGATAGTGAATAGAAAAGAACCTTCGATCCCGTTCGTTGGGCTGCATGCCCATAGCGTTGCGGGCAGCATTTTTGATGCAATTGGATACCCGCCAGAGCATATGGATTTTGCCTATGAGAACGGCGCCGAAGCGCTGGCATTGACAGACCACGGAAACATGAACGGATTCAGCCACCAGCTACTCCATTTTAAAAAAATGAAGGCCGACGGCAAGAAGTTTAAAGCCATTTATGGAGTAGAAGCGTATTTTATTCCCAGCATCAAAGAATGGCGTGAAGAATACGATAGAATAAAAGCAGACGTTAAAGAAGCCAGGAAGCTTAATAACGAAATGAGCGGCACTACAATTGAAGACGAAGAGGAAAGTAAGAAAGCTATCCGCAGTCTTCTTAACCACAGACGCCACATGATTCTGCTGGCGCAAAACCAAACAGGCCTTAATAATATTTTCAAACTGATATCGGAGAGCTATAGGCAGGAAAATTTCTATCGCTACCCTCGTGTCGATTACGAAATGTTGGCAAAACATAACGAGGGGATTATTGCATCGAGTGCATGCCTGGGGGGTATCTACGCGGGAGATTATTGGAGCAACCGCGAAGAGGGTGATGAGGCAATTTTGAATGCAATGCGTTCGACCACCGAAAACATGGTGAGAATATTTGGAGACCGATGGTACGGAGAATTGCAGTGGAATAACGTACCGGAGCAACACAAACTAAATCAGTACATCATTCGCATGAAAGAAGAATACGAAATTTCTCTGATTTCTACGGCCGATAGCCATTATCCAAGTCCGGCCGCTTGGAAGGATCGAGAACTTTATAAGAGACTCGGATGGCTCGGAGGAAAGGATAGACCAGATTACATGTCCAATGAGTTGCCTGTCGACATTGAAGCCATTGGGTATGAGTTATATCCCAAGAATGGGGATCAAATGTGGGAGGCATACAGGAAATACTCAGAGATTTGCGGCGTAGAATACGACGATGAATTGGTGTTAGATTCCCTCACAGAAACCCACCACATTGCTTTCAATCGGGTTGATGATTTTCAGCCAGATACTTCTATCAAGCTTCCCGACTTCGTGGTGCCCGAAGGGGCAACCGCCGAAGAAGCGCTTCAAAAGCTGGCGATTGATAATCTTCGCTCGAAGAATCTTCATGAAAGTCCGGAATATGTCGAGAGGCTAAAAATGGAATTGGAAGTTATTGAAGATCGAGGGTTTAGTAAATACTTCTTGACAATGAAAGCGATTGTTGATAAAGCTAACGAAGTTCAGGTCACAGGCCCCGGCCGCGGCTCTGCGGCGGGCTCATTGGTGGCTTATGTATTGGACATCACCCAGGTTGATCCCATTCGATGGGGGCTTTTGTTCGAGAGGTTTTTACGACGTGATGCTACCGATTATCCAGATATTGATTTTGATGTGTCAGAGCCTATGGAGCTTAAGGAGCGGCTGGCGAAAGATTGGGGGGAGAATACAGTTGTTCCCATTTCTAACTGGAATACGTTGCAGCTAAGATCTCTTCTTAAGGATATATCAAAGTTTTATGATATTCCATTTATAGAAGTTAATAAAGTTACGAGCGTTATGGTGCGCGAGGCGCTTCAAGATGCGAAGCAAAAGAACGATATTAAAGCCGGCGTTTATAATCCCACTTGGGAAGAGGTGATGGAGTTTAGTCCATCCCTTCGCGGCTTCTTAGTGAAATATCCTAATGTTAAAACGCACGTCGAGGCCTTAGTTGGCCAGGTACGCTCTTGCTCCCGGCACGCGGGGGGCGTACTGGTTGCTGAAAATTTAGATGAGCGCATGCCCCTAATTAACTCCGGGGGAGTGCGACAAGCTCCCTGGTCCGAAGGGCAAAATGTTAGGCACCTGGAGCCCCTCGGGTTTATTAAGTTTGATTTGCTTGGGTTGTCAACGCTTCGGATGATCGACGGGTGTGTGCGACATGTCTTGCGCCGACATTGTGGCGTTGAGGATCCAACGTTTGAAGATGTGAAGAACTTTTATAATGAGCACCTTCATCCCGACAGGATTGATTTTGACAACCAGGAGGTATACGAAAACATTTTTCAGCAGGGAAATTGGGCCGGTATCTTTCAGTTCACGGAACAGCCAGCACAAAACTTTTGTAAGAGGGCCCGCCCGGAGAGCCTGATCGATCTCGCGGCGATTACTTCTATTTATCGCCCGGGCCCGTTGTCGGCCAACGTACATGAGCAGTATGTGGATGCCAAAAGCAATCCCGATACAATTGAACATATTCACGATATCGTACAAGAAGAAACTGAAGAAACATTTGGCTTCCTGATATTTCAGGAACAGATTGCATTGCTGGCTCACAAGCTTGGCAAGAATCTCAGCTTGGATGAGGGAAACATGCTTCGAAAAGTTCTAACGAAGAAGGGAACCGGCAAAGGCTACACAGTTAAGAACAAACTTTACTCAAAGTTTGTGGAGGGGTGTCAAGAGAAGGGGATGAGAATTTCGGAAGCCGATAGACTTTGGCAGACGTTTGAATATTTCTCGGGGTACGGCTTTAATAAGTCTCACGCTGTTTCTTATTCTATTATTTCTTTTCAGTGCGCATGGCTGCTCAATTACTACCCTTCTGAGTGGATGGCTGCATTTCTTGATAAGGAACCGGAATCTCGTAAGGAGAAAGCAATCAATATCGCCAAGAGTTATGGATTTAATGTGGAAAAGGCTGATATTAATGCATCAGGCGATGTATGGGAAATTGATCCTGGCGATAACATGACGTTGGTGCAGCCGCTTTCTTCTTTGAAGGGTCTCGGAGACGCCGCCATCGAGCAAGTGCTTAAAAATCGTCCGTTTGAAACAATCGAAGACGCCATTTTCCACCCAGATGTGGTATACTCTAAGTTCAATAAGAAAGCGTTAGATGTGTTGGTGCGAAGCGGAGCGATGGATGGTTTAATGGACGATCGCTTTTCAGGACGTAAACATTTTTGGTCAGCTATAGCGGTCGATAGGCCAAAGAATAAGAAAAAGCTTAACGAGAATATAGAGACATATCAGCCCGAAGGCGACTTTTCTCATGAGGAAGAAATTGAGAACACCGTAAGCCTTACGGGTATTTTTCCGATGGATTTGGTGGTTGATCACAAGATTCAAAATCGGCTGGATGAATTGTACGTTCCTCCCATATCAGAATATGATCGAGAGCTGGGGTTGGTGTGGTTTATTCCTCGCGAGGTTATACACGCAAAACAAAGAACGGAAAACCATACTTGGTTATTACAGCAATAGATGGCAATTCTACTTTGACAAAGATTAGATGTTGGGGTATAATACCAGGTAAGGATCAAGTATTTGTTAATCGACCCTATATGGCTCGCTTGGATTACAACGAACAATGGGGATTTAGCACCAGATCTATTAGAAGAAACATGAAACTACTAGGATAGGAAACATAATGGCAAAGAAAAAAGGCAGCAAAAAAGAAGGCACCAAGAAAAAGACGAGGATCGGAAATAGCAAGTTTACCAAGCATGGTAGCCCGGGCCATCATGGCGGCAACCCCCGTTATAAAAAAAGATATCGAGGGCAAGGTAAGCGATAACTCAGAAAGGATATGAAATGATTGTACAATATCATCGCGTACGAGACGACGCGAGCAAACCAACGAGAGGTCACCCAAGCGATGCGGGATTAGATGTATATTATTGTCCAGCAGACTTTTCCACAACGGCCTGCCGGATCGAGCCAGGAGAGGGCGCGGTACTTGAAACAGGATTGAGATTTGAAGTGCCGCATGGATACATGCTGGAGGTAAAAAATCGTTCCAGCGTAGCGGCAAAACGCAGCCTTATTGTGGGCGCATGTGTAATAGACTCAGGCTATGCCGGCGAAGTGTTTATTAATCTTCATAATATTGGAAGCGAAACACAGTTTGTTGAAAGAGATACAAAGATAGCCCAATTGGTAATGGTGCCCGTAGTTTCGTTTCGAGCTTGGGAGAATACCGGGGGAGAGCTTTATGAATATCCCGTTACCATAAGCAACAGAGGCGCCGGAGCGTTAGGAAGTACCGATGCGACCTGAAGTACCATATTTTGTAAAAGGAAACTTGTGGAATAAGGCCACCGGCGCCGTGGGGTTTAGTTCCAAGAGCGGAGACTGGGACACGCCCCAGACATTCTTCGACAAGCTAAATGAACAATTTGAATTTACTCTGGACCCCTGCGCAACAGCGGCCAGTGCCAAATGCGAGAAATATTTTACTAAAGAAGAAGATGGCCTCGCACAAGACTGGAAGGGGCATACGGTTTTTGTTAATCCTCCTTACGGCCGGGGCATCGGCGCGTGGTTAAAAAAGGGATATGAAGAATCCAAAAAACATAATACAGTGGTGGTAATGCTTGTTCCTTCCAGAACTGATACAAAATGGTGGCATGACTATGTGATGAAAGCTAAAGAGGTTCATTTAGTTCGAGGCCGATTAAAATTTGGAGATTCTGATAACGCCGCGCCTTTCCCGTCGGCCGTCGTGGTATTTCATTCTAACACACTTTATAAGCCGCCGACGGCTTTGGCCCCCGATTTCTATCCTATGGAGCGAACATGAATAAGCCGAAGATAAGAAAGGTGGACGCATCCAAGCGTAAAAAAGAGCGTAAAATTGCTGAGGAAGCTTTAAAAAGAAAAACCAGCATGTTTTTGGACATACCTGAAAAGTGTTGTGTATGTGAAGCGGCGTTTGACAGAAGAAGCAAAGAGATGGCACAGTCGTGGCAGGTTGTAGTTTTTGAAGAAAGAAAGAAAATACGACTTACATGCCCGGACTGCTGGAGCAAAGTTAAAACCACCATGGAGGAAATAAATGAAAACTAAAGAAACATTATCGTATGACGACATACTATTGGTGCCGAAATACTCTGATATAAAAAGCCGATCGGAAATCAATATTAGTAGTTCTTTTGTTGGTGCGTACGCCACAGTTCAGTTGGCGCTTCCCATTATAGGCAGCCCAATGGATACCATATCCGAAGTTGATATGGGGGTGGCCATGTGGAATGAAGGAGGCCTGGCCATAATTCATCGATACAATACGATAGAAGAACAGAGCCTGTTGGCCCGCGCAGTTATCGTGGATGCGAACGCCAATGCAGCAGCTGCTATTGGGGCATCAGGAGATTACCTCGATCGAGCCACGGCACTATACGACGCCGGCGTGCGTATTCTTTGTATTGATGTTGCTCATGGTCATCATGTCCACGTGAAAAATACGCTTTATGAGTTACGGCAAACATTTGGAGATAAAGTGCATTTAATGGCCGGAAATGTTGCCACCCTTGAAGGCTTCGTCGACCTAGCTAATTGGGGCGCCGACAGCGTACGTGTTGGGATTGGCGGCGGCAGCATTTGCAGCACAAGAATTCAGACCGGACATGGTATCCCGGCCCTAGAATCGATTATAGCGACACGCATAGCCAAGAAAGGTGGCCGATTTGCTGATGTTAAAGTAGTAGCCGATGGCGGCATTAAGAATTCTGGCGACATCGTGAAAGCTCTCGCCTGCGGAGCAGATTTTGTGATGGTGGGTTCACTACTAGCGGGAACAAATGAGTGCCCAGGAGAGATTATAAAAACGAAAAAAGGCGAGTTTAAAACTTATCGAGGAATGGCCAGCAAAGACGCACAGATAGGTTGGCGAGGAAAGACCGCCTCTCTTGAGGGGATTTCTACTGTGGTACCGCACCGAGGGCCTGTTTCGGGTGTCTTGTCGGAATTGAGAAGAGGGATTTGCAGCGGACTGTCATACTCGGGCGCGCGCTCCATTCGCGAGTTACAAGAAAAAGCGCAATTCATTATCCAATCACCGGCCGGTCAACTGGAAAGCTCAACTCACATATTAAGCCGATGAAAGATTTAGCTAGTGTAACTTTTTTTCTTCACCCTCGCCTGCATGAGGATCTTAAGATAAGAATGCATTACGATGGTTTTAGGACACAGAGCGAGTTTTTTCGAGCATGTGCAGCAGCATATCTAGAAAAGAATGATAAATTTATGGAGTTTGTAGATTTTTATAAGATAGATGAAAAGCTTCAATCCAAAGCCAACATACGAAAATCAATTAGGATGAGAGAGGAAGGAAAAGATTTGATGAAAAGACTGGGAATTACTGAAGATGACGTAGAAAACATATTTGACCTGATAGAAGAGGAGATGCCAGAGCTATGAAACTGCTTAATAATGTTTCTGAATTAGAACTGCTGCGGCCTTTTAATAATCGCGAGCGCGTGTCTCTTTTATTGATCGCATCCACGAATTGTGGAGTGTGTGCCGAATTCAAGCCGATTTACGAAAAGCTTGAAAACAAAATAGGAAATTGTTGTGATTTTTATGTGGCCATTGCGGAGAAGATGGGCGGCCGACAGGTTTTGAGGGAAGCGTTTAGGGGCCAATTTGATCGCCGCTATAGTGGATTTCCTTCGCTGTTCGTTGTATTAAATAAGAATATACTAGAAATTCCGTATGGTACAGTTATGTGGAACGAGAAAACGCGCAATTTTGACGAAAACGCGATCATAGAATATCTTGAAAAGAACAAAGTCGTTCAAAGAGTTTCGACCCGGAGGACACCATGAGAGAATGCTCAAAGAAATGTATGGCGGCAAAAATATGTTGTGTGGAAAATGAATGTCGAATGTGGATAGACTATCCGGAAGATAATAATTGTACCCTCATAGCGGTTAACAAGCACGGACCAATGACTTTAAAGGAAGTCGCTGCTCGACACCACATTAGTATTGTGAGAGCAAAACAGATTGTAGATGAAACTTTGCGCAAAATAAAAAGCGTCGTTATGTTCGATAGATACTAATTAAATGTAGCAACACTCAGCTGTTTCTAGGAGAGATTATAATGAGTAAAAAAGAATCACTGCTTAGCGAAGCCCAGGTTCGTAAGTTTATGAAACTAGCGAATTTGACGCCGATAACTCCCGGCTTCGTTGGAGGAATGGGCGAAAGTCACGGCCGCGGCCGCGGCGAAGGAGCCGCCGGTTATGGGCACCCGGACGATAGTCGTCCAGGCGCACGCTTGCGTGAAGATGAAAGTGAAGATGGAGGCGACGTCGGCGACGAGCTTGAAGAGGGTAGCATGTCTTACCGCGAAGATGAAGAACCCCTAGAAGAGCCCCTCCCAGATGAAGAACCCCTAGAAGAGCCCCTCCCAGATGAAGAGCCCCTAGAAGAGCCCCTGGGAGATGAAGGGGAAGCAGGCGGCCGCGAGGTTAGTGTTGACGACTTTTTGGCAGCGCTGGAAGTGGCACTTGAGGAAGTCTTGGGCGACGAAGTCAGTGTTGAGGAAGAAGAGCCCGCCGAAGAGCCCCTAGAAGATGAAGAGCCCGTCGGTGATCTTGGCGTCGAGCCCGTCGGCGATCTTGGCGTCGAGCCCGGAGAAGAGCTGGCCCTTCAAGAAATGATTAATAAGATTACTAAGCGCGTTGCTAAGAGAATAGTGCAGGAAGCTCTCCAAGGTAAAAAAAAAAAGTCTGAAGAGCCCCTAGCTGAGCTTGGCTTGTCGGGCATGGTCCGGAAATTGCCCGGCCTCAAAAGCGGCGTCTACAAAAAGATCGAAGCGAACCAGAAGCGCAACGCGATGTCCCTTGGTCAGAGCCCAAACTTCGGCGGCGCCACCCCGGAGCAAAAACTTGAGCTGGCCAAGAATATTATCGCGCGCCAGGCCGGCATTGGCCTGGGGACCGGAGAAGAGTCCGGACTCAAGCCCGGGGAAGCAGACACGCTAGCTCAGCAGCTTGTCGCGATGGTATCCGGCGCGGCCGGCCGCAAGTATACGGGTTTTTAAAATAAAACAAAAAGCAATATTTGATTGATAAATAGAACAAGATCTGTTATAATAAAACCGTGGGAACTCCCCGCGGTTTTTTTATGGAGTTAATATGGAGTTAACAGAAATTCAAACGGCCATACTAATCTGCGTGTATCTGTTTGGCGTGTTTTCTTGTAGATTTGCGGCACAATTTTTTGAAATTTGTCACGCTTGGCGGCTCGTCGAAAAAGTAATATACCGTTGCCTTTTAATGTGCTCGAAAATTCATGAAGATGCTGAATTTCTTAGAGAAATAAAGTATAATCACCTGAGAAAGGCCGATTTTGATAAAAAACGTCTGCGCGAATTCATGGAAGTAGATGATAAATTTATGAGTAACTGGAAGGAATCAATCATCCAAACTATTTTAATTAACACGCCTCTATCTTTTTCCTTCGCCACTAAATTTACCAACTGGCGAGAGGCAATGAGACAATTAGATGAAATGCACGAGGAACAACAGTGAGCGACAAAGAAGTGGTTATGGAATTTCAAGAAGAATCTTCGGCGCGCCCCGAACAAAGGGTGCTAGGTCTTTACGGCGATATCAACGAAGAGAATACACAGGAATTTTTAATAGGCCTTCTTCATTATCACCATACATGCGAAGGCCCTCCGGACGATAATGGAATTATTCCACTACTTCCGGTTGACTTTTATATTTCAACGGGCGGTGGAAATGTTGCAGAAATGTTTGCCATATATGACATGATGCGAATGATTCGAAAAGATTGTCCTATTCACACTTTTGGAATAGGCAAAGTAATGTCAGCGGGAGTTTTATTATTGGCAGCCGGCACCAAAGGCGAACGAAGGATCGGCAAACACTCTCGAATAATGCTACACCGCGTATTAACAGGAGAAAGCGGAAGCCTTCATAACATCGAGGCCTCCTTAAAAGAAGCAGAGACTAACGAACAAATGATGTTTGAATGTCTTGCCGCGGAGACTAAGTTAACCAGGAGAAAACTCGCGAAAATTGTTTCTAAGAATTTAGATGCATACTTCAGCGCAGAAGAAGCAGTCGAAATGGGTATTGCCGACATAGTCGTCTAATTATATCAGGAACTTATACTATGACATTTGATTTCGGCCGACTAGTGGAAAACCACTTCAAAGAAAAG
>Ga0209434_1000362_pt1 | contig 23011 bp, 54 predicted proteins | sample ETNvirnome_2_300_FD_184068 | JGI IMG/M metagenome (GOLD analysis project Ga0209434, IMG submission 184068) | Marine viral communities from the Pacific Ocean - ETNP_2_300 (SPAdes) (version 2) | ecosystem: Environmental > Aquatic > Marine > Oceanic | place: Pacific Ocean | collected 2013-06-22
AAGAAAGACTCTACACTCCGGTCTGACCTTGCTGCTGCGGACATTCCACTCCGTCTTACCTGTACAAAGACGGACCGCATGCGAGCGATTCCTACCAACAAGTCGGATCCGCGAGTCGTCAAGGCTGTTGAAATAATTGCTGGAATCAAGGCTGGCTACCACGTCTATTTGGGCGAGGGAGTCACCGTCAAGCAAGTACTACAAGACCAAAAAGACAAGCAAGCGGCAGACGCGGAACGGGAAGCGCAATCGAAGAAAGACCGCAAGGCTGGGTTCGTTTCCTTCTCTTGCAAGATGCAAGAGGCGGAAGTCGAGGCCATCTACGCCATTATCGAGGCGCGCGGTCTGGACAAGAAAGACCCAAAGGACAAGGGGAAGGTTATTGCCTCCCTCCTGAACAGCGTGTCACTCGAATCCGTCGTAACTCCGGAAGTCAAGGCTACCGGAACGGACGGCTAACACTGAAACCGGGCTACCGGGGGAGCTAGTCTCCCCTGGTAGACGGGGGTCCACCCCTAGCCTTCGGGCTCCGGATGGAACGGGAAACCTGAAATACATTTCAAGTAGTTCGATGCCTTCCTTTGAATCCACGGACGGATTCTGAGCCCCCAGTGGGCAGAAAGGAAGGACAGCATGGCACTAGGTTGTAACGGAGTTACCTCGAAAGACTTGGCAATTATCGCCCACCTCCAGTCTCCATACGACGACATGGGAGACGATTCCTACAGGGGAGTGATTCGCCTTGAACTTGAGCATTACCGTGACGAACAGCCGGACTTCCCCCTGAGCGAACTCCTCTCTCCGCTCCAATTTGCAGAGGCGAGGGAGGCGGCCTCAAGGTGTTGGATTGAGTAGGGCTGAAAAGCCCGGACCCCCGTGGGTCCAAAGGAGGGCATCGGACAAGCTTGCAAGGGGCGGTCTCCGGAGGGGACTACCCCCGCCAACGTCCAGGAAAGTAAGGACTCAAGGGGGCGGTCCCCGAACGCGGATTGAGCTCCACCATGGAGGGGCAGGGAGAGCTGCGCCTTCTGGGAGTTACTTGAAATGTATTTCAAGTTGTCGAACAAGAGCTACTTGAAATGTATTTCAAGTAGTCGAAAAGCCCATTTCAAGAAAGGAAGGATGCAATGGGAAGTGTTCATTTTGTACGAACAATGCCTTCTAGCCCGACCCTAGCGGACGAGCTTAGACAGGCAGGGTTCAAAGCGTCGGCGGAGAAGCCAAGGAGAAGGCATCACCCGCCTACCCGGACGGAAATTCGGAAGGGCGACCAGGTCGTCGCCATCCGCTACCGGCCTCCCAATAAGAGGTGAGTAGAGTGCGCCCCACGGGCGGAGGTTCGTGGGGCCAACTGTGTTCACCCGGGCTGGTCACTTGAAACGTATTTCAAGTTGCTATGGAAAGCCCATTTTCAAGGAAGGAGAGGTCGACATGGCCGACTACGCGGCATGCGACGGGGCGGAGTGCCCCCTGAAGGGGACCTGTGCCCGATACCTAATGAAGCCAGAAAGGCGTCAGACCTACCTCGTCCCAACTGTGACGGGAGAGGACTGCGGGTCGTACTGGAACGTGTTCACTGGGGTTCCGTTCCCCATAAACCAACTTGAACTGACCACAAGCGGTCAAAAGGCGGAAGGAAAGGCCGGATGAGAATGATGAGTTACTTGAAATACATTTCAAGATGGCTGGAGAAGAGGCGGAAGCTCCGTCTCTACCGGCAGATGAGCCGGAGTATCAACAAGGGTCGGAAGTCCGTCCAGCCTCTGACCATCAGTGGTCAAAGGAAGGTTTTGGCGCTGACCACAAGCGGTCAAGAAAGGAAGGGGTGAGAGGTGGTTAGAGATTCAACTGAATCCAAGCGCTGCCAAGGGTGCGGTACCGAGTACTACTCGACACACCCAACGGAGTGCGACGAGTGCGCCGTGGGTTCGACATCCAAGACTGAGATGGAGCGAACGATAACGATGAGCGACGACCACTGGGCTGGCGTATGTGCCGTCCTGGTCTTCGCCATGAGAGGAGAGCTCGAGCGTCTAACGGAATACGACCACGAGGGAGCCAAGAGCCTTGTAGAGGTCTTGGGCAGGTTTCCCGACGGGTTGCCCAACAAGGAAAGGAAGGAAGCATGACTACTACTGAAAAGTCCCGCAGACAACTCTTCGTTGAGGAGCTTGAGAACAAGGGAATCTTTGTCAGAACCTACGACGAGCCTGGGATGGACAGGCTTGTAAGCGCAGTTGACGGGCTGCATCGAGAGCTTTGCAAGTACGACAACTCAAACATTCAACTGTGGAAGGGCGTCACTGTGCTTGAGCTTGTGGACGCTTACGCAAAACACCAACACCTTGCGGTCCTTGGAGACAGAGTATGAGCTTCTTCCCAGACAATAAGCTGGACCCTGCCTTCCACATCACCCTCCCCGAAAGCATTGAAGGGGAAATCCTCAAGGCGCTGCTAGACGTTTTGGCAAGGCGAGGGCTGCGCGTTCACGTTTACGTGAGCAGGAACAACCAAGAGCAAGAGGTCGATGGCATTGGCCTTCGCTGTGTCAGAGAGGAGGAAGCATGTACCGCTACGAAGACGACGACAGGCCCATGACGGAGGCTGAGCACATGCGGGAGGAGCTTCCGCAGCGTCGGGCGTCTGTTTCGGGCTGCGGCGACGGGTTCTGCGGAGCCCTCGACTGCTACACATGCCGAGGGGATGAGGCTGCCGACGTCCATTGGGAGGAGTCCGACGAGGAGTTCACCCAACGAATGAAACAGGTCGCAGACAAGTGCGAGAGCGTTGCGTGGAAACACAAGGGCGTGCTTTCGGACGGCTTCGGCTGGGATGAGTCGGAAGTCGTGTCCACTGCCCTTAGGTGGAACGCATTCCACCTGTGCCCGGAAGACCAGAAGATCTTCGACGTGCTGGTGAAGGAAGGATTCTTTGTGCCAGATAAACCCTGACCACGAGTGGTCAAAGAAAGAAGGAGAGAGAGATGACGACAATCGAATACCGAAGGTCGGACGGCTCCCTCATAGGGACGATCTGCGTCGACTGGGGTAGGGCCAACTGGCGTCCCAACCAACTCTATGCGGGGTACGTCCCCCCACAAGTCATAGCTCGAGGGGACGGAACCCCCGAGTCGAACGAAGCTCTTGTTGACATCGCACAGAGGTGGTTTCGAGAGAACCACCCGGCAGCGACGATCCGTCGACCGGATAAGGGAGAAGAGGGAGAAGAGAGATGAGCGAAGAAGCAATCAAGAAGTTCCGCATGGACTGCGTCGAGTCTCTTGTCGGGAACACCTGCGACAACGTCCACGACACCGGCAACAGCCTTGGCGGGGTCACCATCCGGGAGGCTGCTGCGTACCATCTGGTAGGCGCAGCCTACGACCCGTACTGCACAGCTGAGGACTTGGACGGCATGGGAGAGGCTGTCGAGGCGAGTCACACCCTCTCGGAGGAGGAGTTCGCCCTGGCGAACCACTGGGAGGAGGAGTTCGTTAAGACGGAGGTCGTCGACCAGCTCCGCCAGATGACCGGGGGGCCGACTGCTCGAGACTTGCTGCTGCGGTGCTGCGACGTGATCGAGGGCCTCTTCGATGAGGCCAACCCGTGGCCCGACATGAGTGAACTGCTGGAAGAGATCGACCAGCACCTGAAGGAAGGAGAGTGAGATGTTTGGACTGGTGCCATTGATGCCGGCGTATGGCCGGGACTACGAGACGTTGGAGGATGCACAGGCTGACTTCGACAAAAACAAGGACTTCCGGACCCCGAGTGGTCCGTACACCAACAAGTCCGACCTCGAGAGGCTGTACCCGGACATGGAAGACATCCGGGTTCGCTTCGACAGGCTAGCCGATACGGGGATGCTCCGTATCAAGGAAGGAGAGAGAGATGACTGAGCAAGAGAAGGCCGCCATCAAGGCCGAGTACGCCACCATCCCCGCAAGGGACGACGGCATTCAGAAGGCTGTCGTGTGGAACGGGGAACTGCACAGGACCCCCTCGTATGAGGAAATCAGGGACTGGGTCTACGACTCGGTGTGTGACGCACTGGACGGCTGCCAGGTGGAACCTGACGGAACGTGCCCACACGGAGCTCCAAGCTGGCTTCGCGCAATTGGAATGATTTAGCCGCCCAGTCATTGGGCAAGGAAGGAGAGAGGAATGAGTGATCCAACGGAAGCCACTAGGCGAGCCCTAGTGAGTCAAATCAACAACAACGCAACCGTGCGCCAGGAACTGGAGGAGCGACACGGCACCGTCTATGACACTGAAGAGATGCGAGAGCACTTCGAGGCCATCGGCTTCGCTGCTCCCTTCATCGTCGTCCGCCGAAGGTCGGACGGCGCCAAGGGGTCTCTGATGTTCCAGCACTCGCCCCGGCTTTACTGGGGCTTCAACGCCCACTAGCGGGCAAGGAAGGAGAGAGAGATGAATGAGGGAACTATTGAAGCAACGCTATTCACCCCGGGGAGGGTTGTTGCCACCCCGGGGGCAACCATTGCACTTGAGCGCAACGAGAAGGGCTCGTTTGGCCTGTTGGTGCGGCACATCTCAGGAGACTGGGGGTCACTGGACCCCGAGGATGCTGAGATACAGCGACTGTCACTCAAGCCTGAACACCAGGACGAGCGAATCATGTCGGTCTACGAACTCGACGACGGGACCAAGCTGTGGGTCATAACCGAATGGAACAGGTCGGCAACGACCTTCCTGCTGCCAGAGGAGTACTAGAGATGGGCTTCTTCTCATGGGACTGCAGGGGGTGCGAGCACCCGATGTTGTCTGAGTGGTCAATCAACAAGATCAACTACTGGATGCAATCCGTTGTTGCCATCGAGTCGAAGGGGGCCGTCAGGGAGGGCTTCTACGACGGGTACGGGGGGGTCGTCCCCTACAACAAATTCCATACCCGGATGGGCGTCCCCGAAGATCGAATCAACAACAGCATCTTGGACGACGGGTATCAGGACCCCGAGTGCTGGCACCGGGCGTGCTGGGAGATTGCCGGAAAACCCACCGAGTACACCGAACCGTCAACGTACTCAGGAGACCAGGGGTTCTTCTTCGACCCCGGCGATCACGACATGGAGAAGCCAAAGAAGGAAGGAGAGAGAGATGGGTGCTGAAGTTTTCTTTACAACCTCGAGCGGCAAGACCGCTCACGAAGCCTTCGACGAAGCCGTCCGAAGGGCTCGCTATGAGCATGGCCACGGTGGCTACACCGGGACCATTGCGGAGAAGGGCAACCTTACGGTGATTCCCCTCCCAGAGGGGGAGGAGGCCGCCGCCTTTGCTGGCGGACTAATCGATGATTGCGACCACAGGGTCGACGACAAGTGGGGTCCGGCTGGGTGTATTCAGACCGGGGCAGATAGCGATTCGGGAATGAAGAGATTCCTGTTTTTCGGCTGGGCATCCAGCTAACCGCCCGGTATCGGGCAAGGAAGGAGAGTGATATGGGAGCGCCAGTTGTCCTGAACTACGGAGGCGGAACAAACAGTACCGCGCTCCTGATTGGAATGGGCGAGCGGGACGAGCGACCGGACCTAGTCATCTTCTCCGACACGGGAGGAGAGCGCCCGGAAACCTACGACTACCTCGACACGATGAGCGAGTGGCTCAAGAGGGAGATGGGTCTCCCGCTGACGGTGGTTCGCTGGATCCGAAAGGACGGGTCTTTCGTGCCCCTGGAGGACTGGTGCCACAAGTTTGGGCAGCTTCCCTCTCTCGCTTACGGGATGAAGGGGTGCAGCGTGAAATGGAAGGCGCAGCCCATCGACAAGTACGTCCGAAAGGAGTGGGGGCCAGGCGTCCAGGCTGTGGCGTCTGGCGGGAAGATTGTCCGCCTTCTTGGCTATGACGCAGACGAGCCGCACAGGGTTGGTCGCGGGGGCGCGGGACCTGGCGACATCTGGGAGTTCCGCTACCCGCTGGTTGAGTGGGGGTGGGGGCGAAGCGAGTGTGTCGAGGCGATCAGGCGGGCCAGCCTTGGCAGCCCTGGCAAGAGCTCCTGCTTCTTCTGCCCAGCCATGAAGAAGCCGGAAATCCTTGAGCTCAACAGGAGACACCCAGACCTAGTCGCTAGGGCTGTGGCGATTGAGAAGTCGGCTAAGCAGTACAACAGGTCTGCAGTCGGACTTGGGAGGAGGTGGTCGTGGGGAGACCTTGTCAGGGCAGACGAGGCTCAAGTGAAGATGTTCAAAGACCGCACGGATATCCCGTGTGGCTGTTACGACGGGTAGCCGTCAAGGAAGGAGAGAGAGAGATGTTCAAGAACAAAACAGAGCAGAGGAAGCACTGGGAGAAGTACGCAAAGGGTCGACTGGTAGGGAGGACTATCAAGTCCGTCCGCTGGTTTTCGGTCCCGGAGGCGGAATCCATGGGTTGGTACAACCGACCCATCGTGATCGAGCTCGACGACGGGAGTCAGATCTTCCCGTCGCAAGACGACGAAGGCAACGACGGAGGCGCGCTGTTCGGACAAGGAAGCGACGGCGACGAGTGGACCTTTCCTGTGAACGGAGGATGAGATGGATACATTCACATTCCATACAGACCCAGGCCACGGATGGCTTGAGGTCCCCAAGGCCCTGCTCGCGGAGTTCGGCATCCAATGGAGCGTCTCTAGCTTTTCCTACCAGAGCGGCGACAGTGCCTACCTGGAGGAGGACTGCGATGCGGGAATCTTCGTCAGGGCCTACCAGGACAAGCACGGCAGGCGGCCTGAGTTCGTGGAGAGGTACGAGGAAGACTCTCCCATCCGAAACTACTCGCGCTACCAAGCCGGCAGTGGCGGCGGAGACGAGACGGCGCACATCCGCGCATCAATGGCCTGAGGGCCGGAAGGAGATTGAGATGGGAGAACGAGCATTAGTCCTTTTCAGGGGTGGCGACAGGTACAGCCCGTCTACCTACCTACACTGGCACGGTCACCTGGTTGGCGAGCTACTCGCTGACGCTGCGCCCAGGATGAGGCACGGCGACGAGAGTTACTGCTGCGCCCGATTCGTTGGGCATTGCCATGAGCAGATCGAAGGAGGTCTGTCTCTCGGAGTGTTCAACACGCCGGAGGACGGAAGGCCAAGTAGCCATGGAAACGCTGGCGTGTTCATTGTCGACGTCAACACAGGAGAGGTCGAGACCTACGGAGGGTACGGCTTCGGAAGCGAAACGCCTGAGCTGCCGCTGCAGTTCGGGAAATTCTAGGAAGGAGAACGAGATGAGTGACGATGTCTTCGGACGCATCAATGAAGATGGGAACGTTAACGTGCTTTACGCCGAGTGCGGCACCGCTGTGACGAGGCTGAATGAAAGCGTGTGGCCTGTCGGCTCCGAATTTGGGGCGCGCTACGATCACCCGGGGGGGATCGTGTTGACGCTGGACGATGCCAGAAAAATTGGACTCACCATTGAGGATGAAGGAGGTGCGAGATGGGTTACTACGTGAGCCAGGTGGACCAACGCTTTCGCATAGATAAGGAGAACAAGGAGGCGGCCCTGGATGCCATCAAGGCACTCAAGGCAAAAAGCAGGTACGGCTGGGTCGATGAGGAGGAGTACACGACAGCAGAGGAGCTCGAGGGCGGGCTCCTGGCCTGGAGATGGCGAGCCGATCTCGACAAGGACGGAAACGTTGTCGGCATCCAGTTCGACGGAGAAAAGCTGGGGGACGACGAGGTCCTTATGCGCGCCATTGCGCCGTTCGTAAAACACGGTTCCTTTATCGAGATGGTTGGCGAAGACCGAGACTGGTGGCGCTGGTCGTTTAGGAACGGAAAGGCCTACGCGGCAGAGCCCACCGTAATCTGGCCAGGACAGGAGGATGAAGCGACACAGTCTCTGTAATTGAAGAAAAAGTATTTATCTGTTTGCCTTGACATTGGTCAGGGCATTGTTGTATATATAGACAACCGTGGAAGGAGAGAGTCATGGTGCGAACTACCGAGAGTATGAATGTTGCTCTGGGTCTTCTGGGCGTTCGTCCGGAGGACAGGGACCTGAGGGATAGGCTTCAGTTCACCAAAAGCGGGAGGCTGAGAAGGCTTCTCGGAAACAACTACAAGTGCAGCAAGGGAGAGGGGCGCGACGTCTTGACGGCGGTCATGCACCTGAGCCCGTCAACAGAGGCTGGATGGAACACCTGTCCGTTCTCAACGAGTTGCGCCTCGGTCTGTATCATGAAGACTGGGCAGCTCGTCACCAACTCAAGCCTGAGGGCTCGCATATCCAAGACCCTGTTCTACAAGCTGTTCAGGGAGGACTTCCTAGCCCAGCTCCGGATGGAGCTCCGTCAGCACGAGTACCTGGCGGGGGTCAAGGGGATGCTCCCTGCGGTTCGTCTAAACGGGACGAGCGACATCGTCTGGGAGAAGACAGGTGTCTTTGACGAGTTCCCTGGAATCCAGGCATACGACTACACGAAGGTCCCCCTCGAGAGGCGCACGCCTGGCTCCAACTACCACCTGACCTACAGCCTGAGCGAGGCCAGGGGCTCGATGGATAGAGCCCTGGAGTACCTGGGAGCCGGCCACAACGCAGCGGTGGTTGTCCAGTCCAAGGACGGGACGACTCGGAAGGAGTCCAAGGCCGCATCGGCGGCCCTGGTCGACAGTGGCTCATTCATGGGGTTCCCGGTGGTCTCTGGCGACGAGGACGACATCCGATTCTGGGATCCCAAGGGCCACTGGGTGGTCCTCTATGCGAAGGGCCCAGCCGCTCGAGACACCACTGGATTCGTCCAGAGGATTGGATAGAGGAAAAGGAGGAAGCATGATCAACAAGGGGCGGCTAAGGGTCGCCATAGAAAACGCGGAAGAGGTTCTGCACGCCCACAAGGACCTCGCATACCCGGAGTTCCACATAGAAAGCATCCCAAACTCGGAGTCCATACCGGACCTAATCACCAACCTGTTGCACCTCTCGGAGTCGACTGGCGTAAGCCCCGAATGGGTAATCCGGTTAGCCGAAAGAAACTACGAGAGCGACAAAACACTGGGCCAAAGCCGGCTCCCCATGGAGTGGCTCGTGGAAGACCAGCAAGGAGAGATAGCTACCGCAAGACAGATCCCTTTCGAGACCAGCGACCAAAACTAACCCTCAACACGGAGATCAAGGAATGAGCCTCGATCAACTTATGCAGACCATTCTTGCCACGTTCCCCGACGCCATCGTCGACGAAATCGACGGGGAAATCGTCGTTTCGACTGGGCTAGCCCTAGCGACGGACCACGACACGGTGATCCCTTTCGAGAGCAGCCCCACAACCCCCAACACGGAGAGACAGGGATGAACAACAGAAAGGCGGAAGCTCGAGCAAGGGCCGCCAAAACCCTCTTCCACTACCTAACCCCGGCGGCGGGGAACAGGCCTCGTGCTGCGAGCGAAATTATGCAGCTCGTTGATGACCTGATAGAGGCGTCGGAGATCGACACCGGAAGCCTAAGGACGATGGTCAAGAAGACGGTACTAGACATCATGGACGAGATACTGGAGGACGATGAGTGATGGGGGAGATCGTTTGCAAACGAACGTCCATGACCGTTAGCGATCTCCTCCTCTACCTGAGGTCGGGCTACTCGATCTCATACGAAAAGAAGAACACGGCAGTCATGGTTCCACCGAGGACTAAACCGCATAAGGCGGTTCTTGCCCTTTCGGGACTTACCGGAGGCGAGTTCGTCGTTAGGAGAAAGGCGAGCTAGTCACCACAAAAGGAAGGATAGAGAGATGACTATTGATTTTGTTGATCGAAGCACTGTGAAGATACTCCTTGATGAGGCGGAGGAGGCCCTGGGCCGCATCGCCACGAAACACGGCATCATCGTATCTAGGAAGAGCTGCACGTACTCCCAGACTGAGATCCCAGTGGCGTTCAAGTTCGTGGTTCCCGAGAGAACCGCAAGCGGCGATGCCATCAACCCGAGAGAGACTGAGTTCCGGAAGTACGCCGCCAGGTTCGGGCTTAGCCCCGACGACTACGGGAAGACATTCAAGACCTACGACGGCGCGTACCGGGTCTCAGGCATCAAGCCCAGAGGCAAGAAGTACACCGTGTTGGGCGAACACGTCGACACAGGGAGGACGTACAAGTTCCCCGCTGGCGCCGTGAAGGCGGGCCTCGAGCCGCCACAAAAGGAAGGATAGAGAGATGGGTATCTACAACATAGAAGCGAGGCATGAGGTGCAAATCACCTACAGGGTTGAGGCGGCATCCTTTGAGGAGGCCCTTGAGAGGTTGTGCAACAAGGATCTGTTCAGAGACCAGGGCCATAACACCTTCGGCCCTGGCGACTACGTGATGGAACGGGAGGGCATCGAGGTTGTTGACCATGAATGCTGCGGCGACCCGTCTGCCACTGGACGCGAGTGGACAGAGCGGTCCTGGGTGTACAGCGAGGAAGGGGGGGAAGAATGAACGCCAACGTAACGATGCCTGCTGGCCTGGAGTTCTGGACCGCTGACGAGGTGGCTGAGTGCCTCTCCTGTCACCGCCATCTGCCCGCCGACTACGGCAACCCAGACAAGCTCTACACGCGGCTCTGGAACATCAAGTGCGGCGCCACCAACCCCACTCCGCGAGGAGGTGATGGAGACAACGGAACGGTCGAGGAGCCCGCTGGGCGCCTTGACCTGAACAACGACGACAAGGCCACGCACTGGTGGGGCCGGCTCGAAGCCGTCGAGCAGACAGCCATAGCCGCCGCCTTCGCCGCCGAGATGGGGGGTGAGTGATGGGCGCCAGGCGGGTGCGGAGAATGTGTCAGCGGTGGCGACAGCACAGAACCTCCTACAGGCCGAAGGGAGAGCCGATAGACACATCTAAGTACGGGGTGGAGGAGATGCCGGAGATGGACGCAAAGTCGTTCGTCTGCACCCACCACTACAGTGCTTCGTATCCGCCAGCTAGGCGGAGGATGGGTCTCTATCGAGCCGGAGACGGGCTTGTGGGTGTCGCTGTCTTCAGCGTCCCATGCCAAATACGAACCATACCCTGCTACGCACCCAACCTAGACCCCTCAGAGGGCGTGGAGCTCGGCAGGTTTGTTCTCCTGGACGACGTGCCGGCAAACGGGGAGACCTGGTTCCTCTCTAGAGCCTTCAAGCTCCTAAGGAAGTCCGCCCCAGAGCTGAAGGCTGTCCTCTCTTACGCAGATCCAATCCCGAGAACAACGCCCGATGGGTTGGTAAAGCCAGGGCACATTGGAACGATCTACCAGGCCTACAACGGCAAGTATCTGGGTAGGTCCGGTAGGTCCACCCACCACTTTGCCCCTAACGGGGAGTTCGTCAGCAGAAGGGCGCTCTCGAAGATACGTCAGGGCGAGCGCGGAGGCGACGGGGCCTACAGGTCCCTCGTTAGGTGCGGAGCCCCAACAATTCGGCACGGCGAGAACGGAGTCTCGTACGTGTCTCGACTTACGAACGATGGCCTTCTCAGGAAGGTCAGGCACCCGGGAAACCATGTCTACATCTGGACACTGGACAAAGGTGTGCAAACCAAAAGCCAGCTCGGCTACCCGAAGGCCGGATGGTCTCCAGATGGAAGGGAAGGAGGTTGAGATGCAATACCAGCGAACGATTGAAGGCGTCCAGCTTCGGAGGAGTATCCGAAGCACCAAAACCTACGAGTGGTGCGGGGTGATTGGCGGGGAGGGCGTTCGGTTCATCCCAACAGTTGGGTGGCGCAGCAAGAAGCCGATGTACTGGCTCCCGTGCAACCGAGACGGGAGGGTCCTTGACCCCGGTTTCCACGGCAGGGGCTTCACCACACTCAAGGCCGCCGTGCAGAAGGCAAAGTCGGCCATCGAGGAGGAGATAAACAATGAGAGCCCTTGAGTCATTCACCGTCAGCGCGATCACTCTTCACCTTGTCGAGGACCCCGAGCCTTACGAGAAGGTTCCAAAGGTGGGGGTCGTCGCTCGCGCAAAGGTCAACATTTCGGGAAACCAATCCGACGTTTCCATTGAGTCTTATGGGGTTTGGGGGATTGAGTGCCCTGACCTCGTCGCGGGGCGCCCCGTCCCCGAAGGAAGTTGGGTGATCGGTGATTACGGAAACGACCAAATCGAGGAAGTCCGCTCGGCTATTCGCACCATGTTTCCAAACGAAGGAAGGACAGAGAGATGAAGGTGCTTGAGCTATTTGCTGGAGCTGGTGGGGCCGCCATCGGCCTCAAGGCAGCTGGGCTACACCACATCGCCTGCATTGAGAAGGACAAGGACGCCTGCGCCACTCTAAGAGCTGCTGGGCTCCCTGCGCTCCAGGCAGACGTCAGAGACCTGTCTCTGTACGAGGAGGCCGTCCCAGACCTCCTGTGGGCGTCTTTCCCGTGTCAGGCATGGTCAACTGCAGGCAAAAGGAAAGGGGCGCAAGACGGGCGGAACGGGTGGCCCTGGACAGTCGAAGCCATCGACTTTACCGAGACCACCTGGTTCGTCGGAGAGAATGTGTTGGGACTCACCAACCACAAGGGTGCCTGCAAGCAGGGGCGGCACTGCGTCGGGAAAGAGCTATGCCCAAACGCCTACTTCAACGAGGTGATCCTTGGCGACCTGAGGAAGAGGTTCGCCTGGGTTGGCTGGGCCGTCCTGAACTCCTCGAGCTTTGGGGTTCCCCAGCACAGACGAAGGGTCTACATCGTCGCTGGACCACGCCACATCAATTGGCCGCGCCCAACCCACGGAGACCCCGACAAGACGGAGCTCTTCAACGGACACCTTCTTCCGTGGAACACGGTTGGAGAGGCGCTAGGCCTGACAGGCGAGCTCAGCGGCAGCCGCAACTCGAACAACAACCCCAGGCAGGAGCGACCAGCCAGCACAGACGAGCCCGCTCCAACCATCGGAGGCAAAGGCAACCAGATGCTTCGAGTGATCGGAGGCGGAAGAAACCCGCAGTCCGCAGAGGTCGCACACAAGAGGAACTATCGAGACCTGACGGGCGAGCCGTGTACCACCATCCCTGCGGTTCGTATCGGCAACGCTGGTCCGTGGATTGAGTACCGGCGAGGCCGGGACGGGGGGGCTCGGTACGAGAGGCACAGGGTGGACGAGCCCTCCTGCGCCCTCCGGGGCAGCCCGGGCGGGTCGTCGCAGCCCTTCCTCACCGAGTCTAGGCGGAGGAGGCTAACGGTGGCCGAGTGTGCCCGCCTCATGGACTTCCCCGACAACTACCCCCTCCAGGGGACAAAGACCAGCCAGTACAGGCAGGTAGGAAACGCCGTCACGCCGATTGTGGCTCAGCGGATCGCAGAACAAATCATCAACTCAGAAAAGGAGAGCAATCATGGGAAGACGAAGAGCCGTTCCGGACGAAAGGAAAAGCGAGTTTCTCGCTGACTTTGAACAGCTCGGAAGCACCGAAGGGCTAGCGAAGAAGTGGGGAATCCACGTCGTAACCGCCAGGGCAACCCTGAAGAGATTCGGAGTCGGGCTCACCCCGGGAGTCAAGAGAAAGGACTACGGGGGGAAGCTCGGGATAGTGCCAGACGTTGTGCTTGCTGAGGAGCTTGGCGTCTCCGTTCAGGCCGTCTGGGAGGCCAGGACAAAGAGGGGGATACCCAGCCACAAGGAGAGGGCCATCCTTGAGCGGTATGGCGTAGTGGTTGGGCAAGGGGGGTGATGAGGTGAGAGGAGTAAAGCGCTAATGAGGTTCACCGTCGTCCGCTGTGACGAATGCAGAAAGGAAGACTGGATTGTCTTTCCAATTCGCTACCCGACCGGCTGGAGAAGGAAGGCCGTGTCCAGCACGGAGACCTGGGACCTGTGCCCCGTCTGTTCCGAACTTGGCTCCGTCATCCCGACGGCGTCGACCGACAAAGAAAGGAAGGAGGAGGTTGTCGCGGAGCTCTTTCGGGTGCTACCTAATGCAACCGACGAGGACGTGGCCACAGAGGCTGGGCACTGCGGCATCCTGATGTCCCCCGAGACGGTTAGAAGGTACCGAAACGGGCTGGGCATTCCGCCAGCCAGGGTGAGAAGGAGGCTTGTAGCCAAGCCATAGCAGCGCTACCATCTCTTAGCCTCGCCGCCCCTGGCACACCCCGACCCCTCGGTGTGGGCCCCCGCTTCGGCCCGCAACCAGTGGGCGGCGCCTCCAGAGACGGCCCCGGTTAGTGCGCTAGCCGGGGTCTTCTCGATTGGGGATCTCCCACGGCTGTGGGTCTCGGAACCACCCGCCACCTGGCTTCCAGTACGAGATTCCTGTTCCGCTTGGACCGTGCCTGTTCGCCCTTATGAGCAGCTCTACTTGGTTCGGCCTTGGGAACCTCTCGTTGTAGGAAACCTCTCGATAGACAAAGACCACCGCATCCGCATCCTGCTCAACCCGACCAGATCCACGGATATCCGACATAATGGGACGCTTGTCGGCTCGCTCTTCGCAGCGTCGGTTGACCTGGACAAGAAGGACGACCGGGATTTCGAGTTCTTCCGCAAGGAGCTTAAATCTCTTAGAAGCCCTACCAATCTCCTCTTCCTCGGTGCGCGCATCGTCCATGTCCAATAGCTGAAGGTAGTCAATCGCTGCTGCCTGAATCCCGTACTTCCTGTGGGCCGACCGGATGGATGTAGCAACTGCACCAACGGTTCGGGCTCGGTAGTCGAAAAACATCGGAACGCCAGCCCACTCGTCGAACACGGCGGCAGACGCTGCGTGGAAGCGCTCCGGGTCTCTGTTGGTTATGTCCATGGAGGACGAGGCAATTCTCCTCGCAAGAGCCTCTCTGCCCATCTCTGCAGAGCAGAAGAGGGTGGGCCCATGGTGTCTGGCGATGTTCGACATCAGGCTCATCGCCAGCTGGCTCTTCCCCATCTTCGGCCTTCCCCCGATCACCACAAGGTGGCCAGGCCCAGCGGTGACGAACCGGTCAACCGCACGTAGCCCCCACTTCAGTTCGTTGTCGGGGACCTCACCAAGGAGAACCCGGTGCTTATGGTCAAGCCAACCCTGAACGATGGTCGCTGCCGTATCGAGTTCGACGGAGCCCCCAGATTCCCTGACGGAATCAGCCACGGCACGTTCGATTATCGCTTCCAGTTCTTCTGCTTTGGACGAGGGAGTTTTCGCTGCCTCTATCAACTGTTCCGCTGCGAGAACAAGCCTTCTCTTTCTATCTCCCTCGAGGAGCTGGTCTACATAGGTCGGCAGCTGAACCGCAGAGGGACAATCATCCATCAACCCAATGAGCCACGAGTACCCACCGGCCTCCTTAAGCGAAGGTGCATGGCGCTCGAAGATGACCGCTGCAGTGGGGACAATTCCTTCCTGGATGTCTTTCCCAACTGCCCGCCAAAGCTTAGACAACACGGGGACACCGAAGTGGTCCCCAGAAAGACCCATTGACTCCGCCTCGTGATAGGCGGTCTCGCCAGACAAGAGAACGGCTCCCATAACAGCCCTCTCATAGCGCTCTGTCTTGATGTACATAGCCCTCACTACTCTCTCCTTTTCTTCAGCCAGGTGATGACTTGGTCTTCCACCTCAGGGCTTGGGACGGGGAGTCCGTACTCAGCCATGTAGTGGATAAGTGTTCCGGGACCCATGGCTCGCCCATAAGCACCGCACTCGTCGAAGTAGCGGAGAGCTGCTTGGGCGTTCTTTTCGAGGAACGAATCCATGGAGGTCGTAATTCCTGCCCACTCCAAAGCCGACTCAACCCTTCCAGGAAGCTTCGTGGGGGCCAGGATGTTGTTGAGCTTGTCGATGTTCTTTGAACGCATGTAGGCGTAGTCCCTGGACTCCTTAGCCCAGCGGATGGTGATGCAAAGGTCGTCAGCTGAGTACTCAGCAAGACAAGACTCTACGATCTCTGTCCAAGACCTGGGAGGAGTTGTCCTGCTGCGAGGGTGGTACTTCCGGTAGGTAGCCCAGACCCGACGAACGCCAAGGTCTAGATCTGAGAAGTCTTCTAGTACAAGACAAGAGTCTTGTTCTTCTTGGACAGGACTGACTAACTGGATAGACAAACTAGACTGTCTTAAGTCTAGACAGCCCTCCGTTCGTCGGGCTGAGGGTATCACGGAATCTATGACGTCATAACCCCCCGAACCCTCATGTATCACCTTAGGGTTTTCTTCGAGTGATACTTTAGGGTTTCTCTTTTTCTTAGGAGCAGGCCTCTCTTTGGGCGGCAAGCCAAGGGCCTCAGAAAGAGAAGTCGCCATGGACCCCGTATCCGGAGCCGGAAGGGCAGATTCCTTTTCAGAAACAGGGACTTTCTGGTGCTTGGCGAAGTTTGTGAAAAGAATGTAAACCTTTTCATCAGCGGCGTAGACACGGATGGAATCGACAGCAATGAGCTCTTCAGCCAGCTCAACAGCATCAACATCCTCGTAGGGGAAGCAGTGGTCCTTGACGTCTGCACCCCAAGCCAGCCGCCCCTCTTTGTCTGCCAGTTGCAGCAGCCCAACGAAGAGCAGCCTTGCACTTGGACTACAGGAAGCAAGGCCCTCGTGCCTGAAGAAGCACGGCTTGATTGTTCGGGTTCGGGCCACGTCAGGTCGAGCTGTGCGTGGCGAGGCGGACTGAGGCCACCTCCTCTTCGGTAAGCCAGTCGTTTGCCTTCACAAAGCCGCTCGTTGCGGCCTCGATGACCTGAGCTGCGGCGAGCCCAGGCCTTCGGTGACCCTGAAGCCAAGAGTCTAGGGTCGGAAGCCCAGAGTTCAGCCGGTCTGAGGCGTCCTTTCTTGTCAGATTCTCCTTTGCGATCCAATCACGCAAAAGTCTGGTTCCGGTATAACTTTTTTCGTCCACAAAGCACCTCCTGGTCGCGATCATAGCGGTCTGACTTTTGTCAGACAAGAGTTGACTTCAAGAAAAACACAAATGTATGATGTTTAGGAAGGAGAGAGCATGAGAGACATCACCCAATCGGGTTTGCAGCTGCTTGGCAAGTGCGAGCAGCTGTACTCGTTTCGGAAGATCGAGCGCCTGCGGGCACGGGGCGGGCGGGTTCCCCTCGACATCGGCTCTGCGGTCCATCATGGCATTGAGGTGTCGAGCGCTGAGGCTGCGGCAGACTTTCTCAGAGAGTCGGCGGAGGCTGCTTGGACCTCGGAGGAGAAGCGAACCATTGAGACGACGGCGGTAACGGTTTTTGCGATGGTTGGCGGGGCTCTCCATCTCTGGAAGGAGTGGCCAAGCGAGCGGGAGGTCCAGTTCCGAATCCCACTGAAAAACCCTCGAACTGGAAGGTCTTCCCGGGCTCACTCTTTTGGTGGAAAGATCGACGGGCTGTCACCTGGCAGGGTCTGGGAGTTCAAGACAGCGTCTTCAATCGACGCAAACTACGTCGACAGGCTCGAGATCGACTACCAGGTTTCGGCCTACATGGAGGCAGCGTCAGTCCTTCAGGGTCAGCCGGTGCGGCACGCGACGTATCGCGTCATCAAAAAGCCAGGAATCAGAAAACGCCAGAAGGAGAGCATTGTTGAGTTCCGAGAACGAATCGTCAACGACTACCGGTCTCGACCGGAGTTCTACTTCCTTGAGGAACTCCTCACCAGGAGCGAGGCTCAGATGACCCTCTGGCGGCAGGAGGCCTGGGAGATTCACAAGAGGATTTTGGCTCTTGAGGCTGGCAAACTCGCCATCCGAAACACTGAGAGTTGTGTCGGCAGGTTCGGACGATGCAGGTTTCTGGACCTTTGTTGCGGTGCGCTCGACCGAGGGTCGTTCGCCGTCGAAGAAAAACTTCATCCCGAACTGGACTAAGGAAGGAACATTTTCATGGGTGTGAAAATCCCGAAAGAAAAACACAAGCCAAAGAGGCGAATGTCGCAGTACGTCTGGCTTATCTACGGCCCGCCAAAGGTCGGCAAGACGACGTTTGCGAACCAGTGGAACGACGCCTTGTTCCTGGCCACTGAGCCAGGGACTGCGGCCATGGAGGCTGCAGAAATGCAGATCAGCTCGTGGACTGACTTCACAAACACAGTGAAGGGCCTGAGAGACCAGAAGCACAGGTGGAAGACCGTGGTCGTCGACACAGTCGACAACCTCTACGAGTTTCTTCAAGACGACGTGTGCAACGCCAACGGCTGGGTCGACCTCGGAGATCCGGGCTTTGGCAAGGGCTACAAGCTGGCTCGTCGGAAGCTGTCTGCTGCGATTGCGAGTCTCCGTGCGCTGGACATGGCGTTGGTCTTCGTCAGCCACGAGAGACAGGAGAAGGAGATCGACGACAACGGCAAGCGAGCAGGAACAACCTTCATCACGTCGGCCCTGCCCGGGTCGGCAAGAAAGGTGTTGCACGGCTCGGTCGACTTCATCTTTCGAGCGGAGGTCGTTGAGGGCGGGGCTCGACAGCTCAGAACAACACCGTTTTTGAGCGACGAGTTTCACATTGAGTGCGGTCAACGAGGTGAGCTCGGCAGGCCGCTTCCAGAAACAATGGAGTTGAGCTTCGCGGCGCTTGCAGCGGAGTTCAAGAAGGCGTTCAGCAGCCCCGATGCGGGTGAAGACAAAGAAGGAGAATCAAAATGAGCACGATGAAGGAACTTTCGATGATGTGGGATGAGGCAAAGCCAGAAGACAGGAGCACTCCTGACGGTCAGGCGCTTCCTGAGGTGGCCGAGCTGGAAGACGGCGAGTACCTCGTGAGGGTCGTCTTCTTCAACTATTGGGAGGGGAAGGGCGTCCTCTGGTACAAGTGGGGGCTTCGCGTGACTGAGGGGGTCTGCAAGGGCTCCTACATCGAGAAGTTCACGAAGGTGAACGAAATCTCTATGGGGATCTTGGCCGGCGATGTGGTGCTGTTGACTGGAGAGAAGCCATCCTTTGCAGCCATCTTCGACAAGGAGAACAACAAGGCTGGGTCCATCCAGGGAGAGTTGAAGGGCAAGACCGTCAAGATGCGTCAAAAGACGAACAAGAACGGCTATCCAGTCTTCTACTTCAACGAGTGCGTTGACGACACAAAGGAGCCCGAAGACACCAACACAGAACCAGACTTCAACGACGATGAAGAAATCCCCTTCTAGGAAGTTGTGTGTGCCGGGGGCGGAATGGTCCGCCTGCCGGCAGGTAGCCTTGGGGTTTGAGGGGCTGCTTGCACAGCCGGCCCCGCCGTCGGTTTCGTATGGCGACGGCGGGGTTCCGGGGAGGGCACGCCGATGCTTTACCTCGGAGTAGACCCAGGCAAGCAGGGAGCAGCTGTACTTCTTCGGAGGGACGGCTCTCTTGCTTCGTCCCTGAAGCTGCCGCACGTCGGCAAAGACCTGGACCTCACCACTCTCACCATTTGGCTGGATGGACACTGCTGTGACGAGGGCTGCAGCCCAGACAGCGTCGTTGCCGTCATAGAAGCCCTCGGCTCGAGACCCGCACCAAAGATGGGCGCGAGCTCGGCCATTACGATGGGCAAGAACTGGGGTCGCCTGGACGGCTGGCTCTCGGGCATTGGATGCCGATACGACATTGTCCAACCAAAGAGATGGCAGACCGAGATTTGTCCAGGCTCTGGAGACCCAAAGCCCAGAAGCATCTCTGCCTGCCGAAGGCTGATTCCATCCCTCGACCTGACGCCAGGGCGAAAGAAGAAGCCAGACGACAACATCGCTGACGCTGGGTGCATCGCTGAGTACTGCCGGAGGGTTCTTGGGGAATGAAAGAGATGATTCACAAGAGGGACGCGATCAACATCCTTCGCACCGCCCTTGTGGTGACCAAGGACCAGGAGAGAAGGGGCGCCATCATTGAGGCCCTCTATGACCTCGGTGGGACGTCTTCCCTGCTTCCGGCTGGCTGGACCAGGGAACAGGCGCTAAAGGCCCTCATAATGTCGCTCAAGAGCCTGGACGAGGATGACTGGCGGCTCGTGGTGCAGGAGTCTACGCCGTGGCGCAAAAAGTAAGGCATCAACACCAGTTCAGCGCCTGGAAGCTACACAAGCAGGGGCCCAACTCCGATCTGCCAGACGAGGAGTACATCAAAAGCCTCCGCCTTGAGCCGTTCTGGATACAGAGATGCAGCTGTGGCCACGAACACTACTACCGCAGCTCTACAAAGCCGCTCAGGAGCTTCAGCTTTATGAAGATGTGGAAGGGGGCCAGGTGATTACGTCAAAAGAGCAGCTGGCGCGCATTGCCACAGACATTGTCGTGAGGGCGGACGGGGTGTGTGACTGGTGTAAAAACCCCATCGGGAAAGACTTTTGCGCCCCAGGACAGGTCTATGTGAGAGAGTCTGGTGGTCTTGTCGGTGTCGACCTCGGGTACGATGTCATCTGCAGAGACTGCCACAGTGCGATCTACAGGTTCATCAGAGCTAAGAAGGCAAAATGCGCGCGTACTGCTTCTCAATCCCCGTAGTTGGCTTCGGTGAAGACACCGACGAGGCGTTCTCCTACGCCCTAGAAGCCCTGGCAGACAACCCAATCGCCTCGATTCACAACCAGGAAGTGACCTGGGAGGAAATCACAGACGACAAGGCGAGGCTCGGAGCTCTAATGCCGATGATGGCCGAGAACTGGCCGTCTCTGCTGCCTCGGGCCTAGCTCAGCACCACACTCATGTTGAACGCCGAGCCGGGGTTAGACCCCGCGTCTGGCCCGTTCGCATCCGATGCGGCGACGGAAAACCCAGCGGAGAGCGACAAGCCCTGGGCGACGGACCACACTTGACGGGTGGAGGCAGCCACCAAGATCATCAAATTGGGGTCGGTCGTCCCATACGTTGGGCTGGCGCTGTCGTACAGCTTGAAGTACGTGATCGCGCCGTTCGCAGAGTTGTCCAAGTCCAGGGTGTACACCGTGGCAGAAGCACTCACAAAGTCCGACAGGCCCGTGTTCTCGAGGTCTGCGATGTCCAAAGACCGAACCGAAAATGGGCTCGAAACTCCAGAGCTAGCAACAGCAACAGCCATCTTGTTCTCCTAGGTATTGGATAGGATGTATGCGGTGACGGTGACGCCAGGCCCGGTAGAGCCACCAGGAGCCGACACAATTGCGCCAGTAAGGCCCGTTGTGTATACAGCACCCTCGGGGCAGGCATACGTGATTCGAGTCGACGCGGGAGCCATGAAAACGTAGTCCTCGTCTGTCGTACCGACCGTGGCGCTGCCAGCGGCGTAGAGACTGACGTAGGCCGCAGCCGTGTTGGACGAGTTGTCGATCTCAATCATGATGATCGAGCCACCGCCACCGTCCATGTTCACTGCAGACGCCGTGGTGGAGGTCTCTGTCAGGGTGAACAGGACGGTTCCAATTGGAGTCCCTTGCTTCGCTGTAGTCGCTGTCGCCATTACCTACTCCGAGTCCTACTGGAAGACGGTGCAGGGCGTCGACCACGCCGACTGACCTTCTTCTTTTTCCTTGGTTTCTTTTTGGGCGACTTTCCGTAAGCAGAGCCGACCGTTGTCTTCTTGTACTTCATTGGAATTGTCTTCTCAATTGGAACCGGTTGCCGCAAGAATCCCTACGACGAATCCCATCGTAACACCGCCGCCAATCCCCAAACCAAGGCCAAATAGCTTGGGATGTTTTTCCTTTGCAATCCTGAGCTGCTCGTCTCTGGCCTGCAGAATTGAAGCCGCGTATTCCCTGTCCGCCTGTCGACCCTTGTAGGAGGTCTCAATGACCGACCTTGTCTGGTCAAGGATGTCCCCCTCGGCCATCAGCAGGCTGAGCTTGTGAGGCGGGGTCAGGATTCCGATGCACTCCACATCCGACCCAGGGCCGATAGGCTTAGCTTCCTCGCACCACCCCTCGTCTGGAGCGGGAACCTCGGGCTCAGGAATGTCCACTCGAGGGAAGTCAACGGGAAAGAGCGTGCTTCCGACCGGGAAGTGGGCACACCCAGAGGTCAGCGCCCACACCAGGAAGCAGAAAAACCAAGTCCAGAGGGTGACGATCTTCTTCATAGTTTCGAGAACTTGTCGTTGAATGCGTCGGCTAGCTCTTGCAAGTCAGGGGTCTCTTCGTTGCTCTCCACGATCTTTTCGAGCTCCCCTTGAGCTTCCTCGACTGCAGAGACCTCTACAGCCATCGCCTCCTTGTGTTCCACCAGGGCCCTCTTGACCTTGCGCTTGGCCTTTACCTGCCGAACGGCTGCCCTCACGTTCCCCTTTGCAGAGAGGAGGGCTACGACCAGGGCGGCGAGCCCAGCAACGGCAGCAGCGGCCACCCCAAGGCCAGCCCTCAGCCTCGGAAACCTCCACGCAGCCGCACCAAGGGCAAGCGCCAGCACCACAAGCAAAACGACAAGACCAGAGTTCATCTGTCCTTGAGCCCCTTCCCGGAGACCAAACGAGCAACAGCGGCTGGCAGGGCTTTTTTGACTGCTGCGTAGATGCCAGGGGCAAGCGAGCCGCCCACGAGGCCTAAGATGGGCCCCCAGGAGCCCTGGAGGGTATCCGGCCACAGAGGCAACGCGCCCATAGCTCCGCCCAGAACAATCGCCGTGGCCCGAGTCAGCCAGCGAAGAAACGCCTCCGTCCCCTTCGATAACTTTCCGTCTTCGTCCAGGTACTTCGCGACCATTCGGATGGCTGGCTTGCAAACCTGGCCGGTAAGCACGTAGCTGCCCATGCCGATCATCGACATCCGAATGGCTAGATCAAGGTAGTCGCTCACGTTCATCTCTCTATCTCCTGCGCTCGAGGAACTCGATCCGTTGCTCCAACAGCCGTACGTCTCCACGGAGCTCTCCGATTGCTCGGAGGTGATCCAGGTTGGTTGGGGGTGCCTGAGAGGAGGACTCGACCCGATGCAGAGACTCTTTGAGCGAAGTCAACTCCGCTCGAACCGCTTGAATTTCGGCCATCGACACAAGATCCCCGACCTGCGGCTGGCCCTCTTGCAGACTTCGGATATCTCCGCTGAGCTGATAATAGAGCGTAGCTCCGGCGAGGGCCTGACTGACCACCCAGAGGACCAAGCCGACGACAACCTTGAGCGGCAGCCTTGCTTCCGTAATGTCGCCCTGCGCCACGGCGTGACTCACTGCATCGCTGAGCCGCCCCTGCCGCTTGGCGCGTCTCGCAGCGTCTTCGATCACGGCGACGGCCTCCG
>Ga0209434_1000363_pt1 | contig 23006 bp, 35 predicted proteins | sample ETNvirnome_2_300_FD_184068 | JGI IMG/M metagenome (GOLD analysis project Ga0209434, IMG submission 184068) | Marine viral communities from the Pacific Ocean - ETNP_2_300 (SPAdes) (version 2) | ecosystem: Environmental > Aquatic > Marine > Oceanic | place: Pacific Ocean | collected 2013-06-22
AACAAGCAACCCGCGATGAACTCGTTCAATATTTGGAAAGTTGGGGTACAGCTTGCTACGACGACGAATCAACAAGCCTTCTTCGCGAGGCCGCAATCGAAACATTTCAAACTGAAGGCTGCTAAATAAAATGAAAGTAGGCGATTTAGTTGTGAGAACATACGGAGAAGGCCAACGCCCAACGGCACTTATCGTGGGATGGTATAAGCCAAACATTTACAGCAACACGGCAGAGGTGATATGGCAAGGCACCAACAAAGTCACGCAATTTAACGCGGAGAACTTGAAGGTAATCAATGCAAGTCGGTGATTTTTTCACTTTTTGCTTGACAAATCCATTATCTTGTGAGATAATATATATAGAACTTAGAAAGAAAGCATAAAACAATGACTAGAAAAGACTTCCAACTTATCGCAGACGTACTCAAAGCCCACGGCACTTCGCCCATGAATCGTTGTGTAATTCAAGAATTGGCTGTGGGCTTCGCTAGCGAACTCGCCAAAACCAATCCTCGCTTCAATGTGCAACGCTTTGTAAACGCTTGTACCCCTAAATAATAAAATGATTCAAGTCAAAAGCAATCTCAATCCAGCTATCTTCAAAAGCCCTTCAACGGGAAAAACTTACGTTGTAGCAGGTAATCAACCTTGGATTGAAGTCCCCGAAGGGACGACTCTTGATGAAGTCCAATGGACATCCACGTATAAGCCCGATAAAGGCCCACTAGAGACACGAGAGGAGACTTTTGTGGTCGAGGGTTCAAAAGGTAATAAATACACTGTTAAACAGGCTGCCAATGGCTCGTGGAATTGTACTTGTGCTGGGTTTGGCTTCAGACGTAAATGCAGACACGTAACAAACTGCAAACTTATTATAAATTCAATCGAGGGCAATTAATGGGATACCGTTCCGAAGTTGTATTAGCAGTCAGCAAAGACCTTATGCCGCATTTTCTAGGCGTGTTTGCAAAATCGCCTGACACTCGCACAATGGTTTTCAAAGACCACGATTATATGAACGAGAATTATGATGGCAAAGAAACATTTCTTGTTTCATGGTCCGATATAAAATGGTATGAAGGTTGTCCAGAAGTGGATGCAATCAATGACTTTGTTAACCGATGCGATGGCGATGAAATTGAAGGACTTGAAGAACCGTGGGAACACTTCCGCTTTCTACGCTTGGGCGAAGAAGTAGAAGATATGGTAGAAAAAGGCTATATGCACTCAAACGACATTTGTTTCCACAGGAGTATTTCATTTTGAAACCAGGAAATTTAGTAAAGATTACACGAGCCGGAATCGGTGTCCCAAGGGATACGATTGGTCTGATTCTTAAAACTGTTGAACCTCGTCCCAACGAATACGACATACTATATCATGAAATTCGCCTTTGCAACGATAAGGCGCGTGTTATTCGACGCCTGGAACGGGATTTGGAGGTGATCAGTGAAGGATAGATGGCCCGAACCCGGAGACTTGTTGATTCACACGAACGATGGCGAAAAGTGCCAAGGACTCGTCATCGAAGTTGTGGGTGGGAAAGATTTTGGTGGCCGAGTCTTTGTAAAGTGGGCAGACAACAATGCCCCTTACAACTATGGTGACAAATATGGCTATTCGGCTGTCAACATTCACAACGACTTTGGTGCTTTTGAGGTGGTGAAATCATGAAATTGAACGCACCAATCGTATGTAAAGATGGATTTACAATGAGCGTCCAGGCACATGAGGGGGCATATTGCAGTCCCCGAATTGATAATGCTGAAAGATACAACGAAGTTGAAGTTGGATACCCCAGCAAAGCCGAACCGCTCTTGATAGACTGGGCCGAAAACCAAAATGCGCCAACAGGCACAGTTTATGGATACGTTCCCGTAGCAAGAATATCGCTGGTTTGCGCCAAACACGGCGGGATTGTTTCAGGTGACCTCCCCGCAGGCATTCCAACAATTAAGGTTAACAATGAAAGTCGGTGATTTGGTGAGGTATTTCTATCATACCAAAGTAGGCACAGGCATTGTTCTGGCGTTTGACGAAGACAAGGACCCTGTAATCAGAGACAATGTTTCTGGGGTTGTTTGCGCGGCATGGCACAAAAAGGTGGAGGTTATAAGCGCAAACAAAAGCAAGAAAACACTTGACAAATAACCTTCCATATGAGATAATATATATAGAAACGATGGCAAAAGGAGCCAAAATGAAGGTATTAGCATCATTTCTTTTCTTAAGCGTTGCATGGAAATATATCGAGACACGCGAACTCGATGCAATCGTTGAGAAAAACATTTTCACTGGTAAGTACGACGTGTTGGAGTGTAAATAATATGCAAGCAAATGATATTTTAATGAAGAAATGGTGTTTTGGGACAGGTCGCAGCAAGGTACGCGAGGAAGCGACAATGAATGCAAACGGCGAACTTCAAACATATCGCACCTATCCAAAGTACCGTACAGTTATTTTCAAGGTCGAAAAGGCCACCAAGAAGGGCAAACAATGGACTGTCGAGGGTAAACAATATTCTTCCTTGAATGGCGAACCAAAGACAACCAAACTTGTGCTGGATGAGAAAAATGGTGTGCTTTATGCTCCAAACCAGAAACGTCCGTTTCTCAAGATTCAGAATCCCGGCCTAATCACAGAAGATGGTTTGCCGCCCGTTGGTAGTCTAATCACTGTCAACAAGAAACACGCTATTGTTACTGCTGTTGGTCGAAATGAGTTGACCGTGTTTGTCAACAATAAGATTCAGAAAATCACTTGTCGCCCAGGTACAATTAAATGGCATTCCGACAAGATATTGGCGAGTGCAGTAAAATGAAAGTAAATGAAGTCACATTGTTCATTTACGTCTTTAGTTTCATTTTTGTGGGCATCCCATTGCTTGGGTTACTCACAGTATTAATATCATCGTTGGCAAATATATTTTGAAAGTCGGTGATTTAGTTACAATAGCTCCTGCAAAAACAGGTCTTTATATTATAACAGACCTAAAAGGATATACTTCTGGTGTGGAGCTTCCAGACTGTGTGATGTTGGCCTCGTTGAACGGACCAGCAGCCGGATACAGTCTACCAATGGGAAAAGAATGGGTTGAGGTAATCAGTGAAAGTCGGTGATTTAGTAAAGATAACGCGGGTTTTCTTTGGTATTCCAAATGGCACCATTGGATTAATCCTTAAGGTTTATCCTGGTGGTTCCGACGTTGATGACATGGTTGACATTCAAATTTGTAATGCACAGCAACGGACAATCCGACGTTTAGAGCGGGATTTAGAGGTAATCAGTGCAAGTCGGTGATTTAGTTGTGAGAACATACGGAGAAGGCCAACGCCCAAGAGCACTCATTGTAGGATGGTACAAACCCTCCGTCGCAGAAGTGATATGGTTAGGCACTGACGAGGTTCAACAGTTTGCTAAAAAGTATCTGGAGATGCTTAATGCAAGTCGGTGATTTAGTGAGAGACAAAGTAACAAAAGCTGAAGATACAGTCGGCGTTGTAGTCGATATTGAAAAGTACGATGACCGTTCTATTTTTAGAGGGGTTCAAGTTTTGACCAATGGTAGGATATGCCACTGGAGCGAACAACGCCTGGAGGTTGTCAGTGCAAGTCGGTGATTTAATTAGAGAAATTGAGTATCCTAATGACTCCTATGGTTTGATAGTGAAGATTAAAGACCACAAAGTATCCCGAACACCATATGGTGTTCTATGCTACAACCAAAGAATCGAATGGTTCACCAAAGCATATATTGAAGAGAAGTGCGAGGTTATCAGTGCAAGTCGGTGATTTAGTAAAATTCAAAAACGATGGCTTCTTTGGCCTGGTCGTCGGTGTGGCACTTGACCACCTTGGAGAAACGATGTACGCCATTCGGTGGATGGATGGACACGTAGGCAACCGATGGGCCGACGAATTGGAGGTAGTCAATGCAAGTCGGTGATTTAGTTAGACAAAAAGTCAACCCACAAGGCGTATGGCTCGTAACTAGAATTAACCTCAATGGGAAACGATTTACAGCACATGGCTTTGGGACAAACAAGACATGGTTATCTATTCGAGAATATGAAATAATCAATAAAATAGGAGAAAGATTATAATGACGAGAGAAGAAGAATTAATATTACTTCAGAAATTCATTGAAGAGAAAGGCGCGACAATATTGCCACCAGGTGAAGGAAGTCAAGAGCCTGTACCCAGTGTATGGGGCAGACCGCGCACAAAAAAGGCGAAGGCAAAGAAAGTGAAAAAGCCGAAGACAGCAACAAAAGAGTAAAACCAGTTTGCGAAATTTTTTTTCATTTTCATAACTTTTATGTTGACAATTGTTCTAACATGTGAGAGAATATATAGACTCAAAGGAGCGTAAATGTTTAAGATAGGCGATAAAGTAAAGTATAAGAAGAGGTATAAAAAGTATCTTGATAAACGATGGAAAAAAGGTGTTGCAAAAGTAATTGACTTTCAGGAAGACAGCCGCAACCAACAGTTTTGTAGAATAAGCTTCGACAAGAGAGCCGACGCAAAACACATGCTTGTAGATTACGACGATGTTGGTGCATGGTTGTTAGAGCGCGTAGAAGACAAGTAATTCCTTTGGTTAGTCGTGGGAATGTTATGCGTGTAAAGTATACTTTGTGTGTGCTATAATTAAATTGTTAGCGAAATACACAAGATGAACGCTAGTATAAAGCACATATACGCGCACAAGTCAAGCGAATAATTGCTACACTGTGTAGCGTTACTACACAAGCGACAAGATATGCGACGTGTGTAATGTGAATATAAACCACACGCGAGAGCATAAAGGTTTATTTTTTTTATTTTTTACTTGACATTTTAGTCAGGGAGTGATATAGTTATAGTATGAAGGTAAAGCTACTAGGCATAGACTACACCAACGAAGTCCTACTCAACATTCTACCCTTTGAGACAGGCTACCTGTTGCGTGATGACAACACACCATGCGAACAAAGCGTACAGCTAGCCATGATGCTACGTAGCGTTGAGTACGCTTCCAACCCTCACGGATGCACACTAGCGCAAGACCCTTACGTGAATTAATACCCTCAATAATATCAACAACTTAGTTTAACTTTCTCTTAGTGGAGATAGATTTAGGTCGGAGAGTAATATAAAATAAAAGAGTAAGGCACACTACCAGCGTCATAGTGACGTGGTATAGCAGCAGTAAGAGATAGGTATAGAGTAGCTATACAAGACACAGTAGCTACACACACTAGTAGTACTTTTTTTTTCTCAAAAACAACAGGCACCCCCCCTCCCCCCGTATACCGGGAAGTAAGTCCCAATAAGGGGTTGGTGAGGCCAACTAAGTACGCGTACGCTCTCGTTATAAAAAAATGAAAATATAAAACAATACCAGTTTTTAATACTACTTATAATATAACAGAGAGAAAATATTTTGAAAATAAAAAAACGCCAATTACAACAAATTATACAAGAAGAAACACAAAAGCTTTTCGAAGAGCTAGGATCCGGGCCTAGGCTTCCGGTAAGCGTACCCGAGGCGCCTGAGCTTACGCCTGAAGATTTAGCTGTACAGCAACAAGGTGTTTTGACGGCAAAGTCTTATGAAGATTACGTGAGTACTGCAGAAGGCATGCGCCAATTAATGCGCTTAGCCATGGCTGGAGACCCGGACGCGCAAGATCTGGCCCAACATGCGTTTTCATCAGGGAACAGTAGCAACCCTTACACCTTTGGCGCTCCAGGCATGCCTTTTGAGAAAGTGCCGCTTAAGCAGCCGGGCCCACACGGGTACCCGCAGAATTAGGAGTGCTCATGAAAGTCACTAAAACACAACTACAACAATTAATTCAAGAAGAAACGCAAGCTATTTTAAATGAAGAAGAGTTTAGCTACGATGACCCTCGCTATGAAGGTACCGGCGCAAGATTAATGCGTACGCCGGAATTAGCCCTTCAAAGGCAAAAAGAATTCGAGCATCAGCTTCCTTCCAATTGGCGGCAAGCCGCGGCGTACAACCCGGACGCATATGAAAGATTCTATGAAAAGAGTCCTGCGGCGGTGGATTTGCCATATATGCGCGCGCATTACTTCGGGGATCCCGCTACGTGGGAAATTATGCAAGACGAGCCCCCATGGGAACAACCAATTGTTTCGAGGGCGCGCCCCGACACAGCAGCTGAATGGGCCAAGTACCAGCATATGCCTCGCGCGTGGGGAGGTTTGGAATTCCCACGCGAGCGAGGCATCGGCATGCCAGAGACGGCCTGGCCGCACCTGCAGGGTATCATACAAGAAGAATTAGAAACTTTACTAAAAGAACATGAAAGTACGATGACTCATACCCACCCCAAGATCGACCCAGTTAAACATTTAGCTACTGCACCACAAGAAGATTTTGGGCGCCATGAGATGGATAAGTTTCAAAGCTTAGCTAATATGGCAGCCGCTGGAAGCGAGGCGGCACTATACGATCTTGAGATCGCAGCAACGCGGTATCCTGACGCGAAAGCTTTATTAGACGCTATAGCTATTGAAGCTAGAGGTCCGGCCGAGGATATAAGTCTTAGAAACCCTCCTGAAGTAGTTGGTACTGGTGGATGGGGTACTGGTGGATTCACTCCTGAAGAATTAGAATATATGACATCCGACGATCCGGAGATGTACCCGCGCGGATAATGTGCCAAAAGATAAAAATTTTCGGATTTTAATCTTTTCTTTCTTGACTCTTGCAACTATTTATACCATGCGCATAGCAAAGTCCAAGCTAAAACAAATCATATTAGAAGAATACAACAAAATCTTTAAAGAAGTAAAGAAGCTGCCACGAATTCGTGGTCCGGTGTCGACAACATCAACCGTCGCCGGCGAAGCTGCAGCAAATTTAGTTCGTGGCGCCGCGCGACAGAGCGGCCGGACAATTGGAGATATTACGCCTCTTCTTCCCACTAGCTACTTAACACGAGCGCAAGCAGCTGCTGATGTGTTTGGAGTTGGAGGGCCTACTGATGTTGATGTTGTGGTACCACCGGAAAATCTGGGCCCGACAAGCGAAACCACAATGTCGTGGTTGCGACCAACAGAGGAATATCCACCAACGCCAATTGTACAACGACGAAAAACGCCGCTAGATCCTTTGCCGCCCGGTGATGCGCCCGTGGACCCGGCTTGGTTTGATGATTTATTTAATCTTAAGTGGGATCAAATTGAAAAAATGCCCGCGGGCCCACGAAAAGATGATTTAATAGGGGATTTTATGAAGGATCTTGAATTGGCCGAAAAAGAACATTTTGAACAGATAAAATATACGCCAGGTGCACAAACTCAAACCTTTGTTGACCCTGCATTAAGAAAAAAATATTTTGGAGCGGAGCCCGACCTCGCGTATAGAAGAGTGACGGCGCCGTACGATGATATGTGGCGGCCACATCAGGGCGAATATCAATATACGCCTAGTCAACCATATACTATGCTTGGTGCTGGCCGTTGGCGCAGAGCTTACGAAATTGAGGGTCAGCCGGACAAAGTACTTAAAACGGCGATTGTTGGTCCAGCTGGGGATCCCGGTACACGGTTGCATCAAGCAAAGGCTGCAATTAGATCTAGAGAAATGAACAAATTTGAAGCCTCCGCGGAATATCAACAAAGCCCGCTGGCGCCAAAAGTTTTTGAAGCAGGACCTAATCATGATTATCTGGTTGTAGAAAAAGTTATTCCCATTAAAGACTGGCGCGAAATGTTCCAGTTTTTTCCAAATTTTAAAAAGTATGCAAGAAAGCCTAGTGGACGTCGTAGATTCATGGACCCGGGCCGGTCTTGGACAAATGATATAAGCAATTTATTTCCTGAAATTTTAGCTAATAATAAACCTATAACAAAAGAAGAAGGTGTGGACTGGAAGCTTGAGTTGGTAGAAACTTTAGATCATGAACTAAGAAATATTATTGCAAAAGAAAGCCCGGACATACCTCGATGGGAAGAAGAATTAGGCGTACGCCTTCAATGGGGCACTGAAGCTGACTCAACGATTAAATTTTCACCAGAAGCGGATCGTTTAATAAAAGATCTTTATGAGCTTAAGAAAGATCCAGCAGTCAATTTATTATATCAATATCAACTTATAACAAGCCCGCGTCGGCGCCCGGGCGCTGATTTTAATTTAGATGAAGCAATTAATGTTTTAAATGAGCTTATTACGGATCCTCAAGTTTCTAATTTGCGCGACCACGCTAGTGTATATCGCTCAATAGGCGGAGCATCAGAAGGATGGTTGAGATATAATGATTTTAGGCCGGGAAATGTGGGTTACACAATCGATCCAGAAACAGGCAGAAAGATGTTTAAAGTAATAGATAGTGGATATAAAACTAATCCAGTTAAATAAAGAACATTTAGCACAACATTATACTATTTATATAAAATAGGAGTAATCACACTATGTCTAATAAAGATATTAAACACACTAGCTTTGAAGAGGATAAAAAGATATTCGACAATTGGCGCTTATTTTTGAACGAAGGCAAACAACGCTTAGCAGAAGCCGAGACCGAAACGGCGGTACCACCGGGGACTCTGAAAAAGAAAGAACTAGTTCCATCGGGTATACCTGAATTGCCGGCCGGGTCCACGAAGGTTAACCCAATTGGTACCGGCACTTCTGGCGAAAGTGAAGAAGGTTTTGAAGCAGCTGCCACAGGACGAGCGGAGTGGGAAAAGGAATTGCTCGATTACTACAACCGGTTTAAAGGCGATGTGCCCATGGACATTGATGCCATACTTGGACGTGCCGGAACCAAAACGGCTGCAGAACCTTTGCCCGCCGGCCAGAGACCGGCGCTAGATTACGAACAGATCATTGATGATCTTGGAGGAATAATGGCCGGCCGCGAAGGAGTTGCCTCCCAACCCATTAAAGGCAAGCCTGGTTTTATTAACACTGTTTATAGAGACAAACAAGGCAATCCATTTCTTGCCAACACAAGAGACTTTAAGGTCGATGGTACCGGTGCGGCGCCTTTACCCGATCCGGGTACTGATGCCGTCGACGCGGCGGGCAACCCAATTAAAATTTGGACACGTGATCCACTCACCAACGCGCAATCTTTGACTAAAGCAGGCCGCGGAATAGTGAACAGATGGCTAAAAAACAATCCTGATTATGTAAACATGTTAGCAAAAGCTAGGGTGGATACGAACCGGCCATGGGGCGTGAGTGCCGAAAAACAACCCGTGACGGGGCCACCGCCGGCGAAGATCAACGAGGCCAAGAAAGCCATGGCTCGTTATAACAGCGAGTCCGGCTTAAGCCGCAAAGAAATAATTCAAGAAGTTTATAAACGATTTATTAAACTAACAGAAAAATAAACAGGATTGATAACGTGTATTCTAAAAAAAAAATAAAACATATTATCAAAGAAGAGCATGACCAAATTGTTAAAGAAGAAGCACGAAGACTTTTAAATGAGCAAGCTTGGCTTCGATACTTAAATCCGAGAAACTGGTTTAAACCTGATGTGCTTTTACCAAGAGCGCCGAAAACAGCTCCAACCCGGTATCCAGGATTACCACCACCACCTGCAGGAGCAAGATTAGGCCCAGCCGTATCGATACTTCCGCCGCGCGGGTCACCCGCTCAAATAGCCGCGGCCCGGGCAGCGGGTCTTGATCCTAAAGTGTTTGATGTTGAGAATATATCAGTTACAGATCCCTATGATTTAGCGTTGAAACAATTGACGGATAAAGAAATATTATTAGATTTTATTACTACCCCCGGAGGTGGGCTACATCCGCCGGTCCGGTCGGATTACTGGAGGTATACCACGGGCCCCGAGACCGTGACCAGGGGCGGTTCAGACAAGCCCGGCAAAGATGTAGGAAAAATCAGAACACAACTGGGACCGCGCCAACTTCAAGACATAAAGACTAAGAGTACGTACCACCCGCGACAGAAAATACATCCCCCCGGACACCGCTTGGCCGGCGTGCCCGATTGGTCCGCCGGTGGCCACCAAAGATCTTTCGAAGATCTAGAGCGTACGCGTATTCCGACGGGCATCACTATTCCGGGCGCTGGGGCCCTTTTTAGTCGCATTCCTGCTTTAGAAAAAACAGCAGTCTCTGCCGAAGGCATCTCAGACCGCATGCATCGTACTGTCCAATCTATAGCCGACCGCATGAAAGAATCTTGGCGGGAGTCTTATGTAAGTGGGCCAAAGAGACATGCATGGCTTGACGCCGGCGTCCCATTAGAAGTGTATGAAGATCTTGTAATGCCACATATTATAAACAAACTTAATAATTTGAAAGTTACTTTCAAAGATCTGCAGAAAGCAGGGGACGATTTCCCTTCCGCCGGGCTCTACCATCACCCGACTACCGAGCAACCCCATGGGGCGATATCTGTAGACCCGGGCCCGATTACGCCATATGGGTACCTCCAAAAGGCGCACGTGGTGGGGCAGGGTCGAAGATCTTTAAGAACCACCCTGGCGCATGAATGGGGCCATGCATTTTCATTTGATCCATTTTTAGCGGCTATCTTTAATAGATATACAACGCCGATGACACGCCAATCCAAGAGACTCGTATACAAAGGCTATGGAAACCTGCCACGAAATATAAAACCAGAAGATTGGGAACATTTCAAGCTGCAGCGGCAAGGCACGGGCGTCGGTCCATTGCACTCCCGCGCGGGAATAGATAAAATGCAATTACATGGTCGCGAACATAAGCCAAGCGAAGGCCACGTTATCAGCGGACATGGCGCCCCCGATTGGAGCCCGGGCCCGTACAGCTTTTACGAGCCCATGTCCACCGAGTTGACCGCCGCGGAATTAAAAGCCGGGGGACGGCCAATAGCCCAAACTTCGATGGCTAAATTACAAGCAGAAGATTTGCGCAAATTATTTGATGATACAATGAACGTTGGCAACACAATCGGATTCTCCAACCCGTCGCGAAGATGGCTAGCCACGCACACAGAGATGACTCAGGGCGGGCGCCACGAACCATTAAGGTCACTCGATCCCAAGGACATCGAGGACGTTGAGGGGATTATGAAATGGTGGAGGCAACCTGAAGAACGATATGCAGATGTAATGTCTGTAAGCGAGGCATTAGGACGAAGAATGGAGGCGCAAGACATTAGAGATATAATACTTGGTGTAGATTCCTATGGCGCCCGGGCGATCAACTCTAATACAAACTTCAGGGACTTTTTAACTGTAAGAGTTCCTCCCGAAGAAACTGCATACAGATTTAATAAATTAGTGGAATGGTTGGCTTTCGGCGCCGTAGGTGCCGGCGCAGCCGCAGGAGGTGAAAATCTCCAAGAGAACAAATCACTAACTATTGTAGGAGAAGAAGCACAAAGACTTTTAAGCGAGCAGGCCTGGCTTCGATACTTAAACCCAAGAAACTGGTTTCAGCCGACGGCGCGGCCAATAAAACCACCGGTAAAATTACCATTAACTACACCACCTAAAATACCGAAAGGACCTGGGCCCGTAAGCACTCTTCAAGCACCAAGTGAGATTGTTGCTAATATGCCTAAAGTTGACCCTTCTGTGTTTAACGTTGGAGAATATGCTAATTTGCCATCAACGCCAGGAGTGTATAGCCCAGAGGAGTTAGAGAGCATGTTAGGTATACCATTGACCAAACGCCCTCAAAAAATAACACATGACCCAATTAAGCCTCCAAGAGGCATGACGGAATTCGCAGAAACCCCTGTATTAAAACCATATCAAGGAAACACACCAGAACAAACAAAATTAGTTAATGACCTTAAAAACAGGATTGTTGCAAACTATGTAAGTGGCCCATCTAAAAAAGCGTGGCTAGCGGCTGGTGTACCCACAGATGTATATGAAGAACTTGTAATTCCACGAATTATAAACAAACTTAATGTTACACCTATTAAATTTACAAATGTGCCACCACCTAATTATCATAAAACCAAGGACTGGTTTGCCGGCGGTGACGCAGGTGCCTATAGTCGTTTAGATCAAATTATATATATAAATACAAACAAACACGACCCGCATCATGGCTTTTTAGAGAACCCATGGCTAAAACACTCTTTGATAGGAGGGGAATATCCGGCGCAAGATCCGTGGCACATATTAGCACACGAAACGGGGCATGGGTTTAGTTGGGATCCATATTTGGCGGCTATATTTAATCGTTATAAACTTCCATATAGTGAGAAGTTCCCGAACCGGCCGTCCGGAATGCTCGATCCAGGCGGACCGCCCGAGCGTTTTGAGGCCGATCGGAGCTTAAAGGCCGGGTCGGGCATACCAAAAAGACGTTTAAGAAGCCTCAAATTTCATGGAAGAGACATCGGTCCCCGGCAAGCAGAACAACTTCATCAAAATGTACCTGGTAGCGTTGTACAACCATATGGCCCAACACAATATCCTGGCCGGCACCCAAGGGCGGGCCACGCTTTTCACAAAGATACGGCGGATCCAATATCAACAGTACCCAGAGTAACATTCGATACCGAAGGTCCACTGCCCTCAGAATACTTTTTGGGGTCTGCGTATGCTCCGGAGATGAGATTAGGTATACCTGTAACATCAACGGCCCTAATGCAACCATTAGAACTAGACGCTTTAATTGGGCCGTACGGCAATCGTATAGGAGATCTAAAGGGTTTTCTATGGTACCATCCGGGCAATTTACCAAGCGACCCCGCTGAAATAATAAAATTGGGCATTAGGCCTGGAGAAGACGTAAAGAATATAAATGCTTCAATGCGAGGCTTCGAAGCCTGGCGTAGAAATCATGAAGAAATTTCTGCTGATGTCTTTTCTATTAGGACAAAATTAGGACGAGAGATGGAAGCACAAGATATTATAGATGTAGTTACAGACGTTGATTCACTGGGTGCCCGGGCAATAAATTCTGTCCCATCACTAAGAGACTTTTTGCCCTATGAAAACCCTGAAAACACGGCGCGCGCGTTTAATAAAATTGTGCAAGCGTTATTAACAATGGGCGCAGGAGGCGCGGCTCTACAAGGACAAGGAGAGGAACTTAAAGAAAATAAGTCACTAATTATTGTAGAAGAAGAATTTCAAAAGCTTTTATCGAAGGTAGAACCAAAATAATGAATTCAAAAATTAATAAATTTGCTGAAGAAGAATTAAAAAATTTAATCTTAGAACGACAAGGTACGAAACGGAAAAGAGTCATAACTCCGGCTATAGCTGCACATCTTGACACCCCACTTTCGGTTGAAACACGTAAGACTGTGAAAAACTTTCCCTATCCCGTAAGTATGGAATACCGCCCTACAGTTGATTATGGCTATACAGATCCTGTTTATGGAGACGTTCGCGGTGGCGCGCCTATTCCGGGCATGCAAGTAAAAGGTACTGATGATGCGTGGCGGGTGGGTACACAAATGTTACAGCAAAACAGGCCTGGATATTATAAACTCGGATCCAGCGATGATTTTTTGGTCCCAAGTCGCGCGCCGGCATATCGGACCGCTTTATATCAAGGGCCCGGCTCGCGCACGGCGCCGCTCACAAAGGGCGATCTTAAGGCGCCACCACAACAAATTGCGGACGTATTAGCGAACTGGAGCACGAAGACGCGCAGAGCAGCTGCGCGCAAGAAGCGCCGGCGTGGGCAACATCCATGGAGCCCGGATGCGTTGGCGAAGCATTTGGGAGTGAACACGGGGATTGGAGCTTCTTCATATGACCGATATTTGGCGGATGTCATCTATAATCCAAATAAATACGATCCAAACCAGAGAGAGGATATATTAGCGCAAGCTGGTCTAGTGCAGGCAGGCGGCGCCGGCGATTTACTAGGCGGGCTAAAACAACACAGGCGAGTCGTCACAGACCCTAAAACTGGCGTGAAAACTTGGGAAGTCGGTGGAGAACCTCAATATAGATTTATACCGGAATTCGCTCCGGGCGAATTAGCTAAGAGTTCGGGTATACCCGGAGCCACTGATTATGACCGATTAAGAGGCATCGTTGGTGGCAGAACTCCGATAAATATAGCTACTGGTCGAGGTAGTACTTCTGACTGGCAAGAGCAAGGCTACGGAGATATACGTAACATCTATGGAGGCGGGCCCGCCCAGGATTATGCCGGTACCCCGTGGGAAGGACACGCAAAGCCCGTTTTCGGCATGCCCGGTGATGAAGGCTACCAGGCCCAATATTTTGATCCGGAGACAGGGACAGTACAATATACAAATGTTACCCCAATAAAACCAACTGGGGCAGATTTTAAGCTAGCAATAGAAGGCGCTATCGCAAGTGGCGAAATGCACCCTTATCATCGACACACTCAGGCCAATCTCTTCAAGATGGGCGCCCACGAACATCCAGCTGTTAAACGTCGAGCATTCGAACTTGCTAAGGCACGCCTCGAAAAAGGGTATGAGGGTACCGTTGAACAAAGAAATTTAGCAGCTAAAGAAAAATATTTCCCACCACCAGTGCGACGGCGCCATGGTATTGATGTTACATTACCTGCTATGTGGCCTTTCGAATACGGAATGCAAGATTTTGTGCAGGGATTGGGCGGTGTTGTGGCGGATACGATAAATGCTCTTGGAGGTCATCAACCTGATCCGAATAAACCAACTGCTTTAGATTTGCAAGGTATAGAAATGTTAGCCCAATGGAAATATGAAAAAAGTTATGATGAACTAACAGATAAAGAAAAATCAAACTTAACTAACATATCGTTTGCGGAAGAAGGTGTAAATCCTGCTTATTTGGGCGAGATACCATATCAGCTTGGAGTTTGGGACGCGATGATTGCGAAAGATCTTGCAGTGGGTACTTTTAGAGCTGCTAGAGCTACCGCGAGGCGCTGGGCAAATTGGTTCCGTGGGCCTGGCACTGAACTTGCAATCGGCGGTGAAAAAGGTCTATTGACTCCGGAGTCCGCGCAGGCGGCGCGTGAAGCCGATTGGCATGCGGCCAACGCGTTGGGAGAAGAAACGGCGTCCGGCACACAAACCGCAGTGAAAGATACTTTACGTGCAACAGAAGAGTTTAAGGTTGTAGACCCAAAAGTGGCTCATGGACAAATGCGCGCGCGAGCGGATGAACTAGCTAAATGGATGTACGACGAACTTGGGATAAATACCCGAACACCAATACAAAGAGGGACTGGTAAATTTACTCCAGAAGGCAGAGAAATTATGGAGCCGACTGGAAAATATAGATATAATATTATGGGTGGTAATAATGTTGGAGAACATTTGTTGCTGACTATGGCTCAGCAGGCCCGGAGAGGTGGGCGGGTCTATTCTATGGATTTTCTTAAAAAGGTAGTACAAACTATGTTGGATTTTGGTAAGGGCGCAAATCCATTATATGAATCAAAAATTAACAAATTTGCTGAAGAAGAATTAAAAAATATTTTAAAGGAGATTAAAAATAGACTTTGAGATAGGAGACCTTGTACAGTTTGACATATCACATGCTGTTGGTATTGTAATTGACAAAAAACGTGCTGAAGCGTTTAATCCTTCTGAAAACATTCATGACCTTATGATAAAATGGAATGATGGTGAAGAGTTTTGGTGTTTAGAATTTACTTTAAAACTCTTATCAAAAAGAAGAAAGTACTAAAAATTAGAACTACTTATTACCAATAACTTAAAGAGTTTGCGAGGAAAAATTATGAAAAAATTAATATCAATTATATCAATTATAACTGCTTTGCTTTGTTTTGCATGTGTAGCACAAGCTAAAGTAAAATATAACGATAATGTCATGGCTGAAGTACATATAAATATAATTAAGGGATTGTTATATGATATATCTCATCCTGAAGCTGAATCTAGTGAAGATGAAAAAAAGAAAGCACAAAGGCTTTTACCAGGCTTTAGTAAAGCCATCGTATGGTTAGAAAATTGTCACAAAGACACCATTGTTTATAAACTTGAAAAAATTAATAATGAAGAAGCCAAAGTTATTAAATATAGCATTGCTGTGATTAATGATGTGGTTAGTGGAAAATACCCAGGAATTCCAATAGAGAAAACAATGGTACGCTGGGATGGATTGGGTTCGAGAATTATTGTAGAATATTATATAAACACTAGTACAGGTTCTCAAAAAACTTGGAAATTTGAGCTAAGATCCGAAAGGGCCAAAACGCAGAATCTCGTTTTTATACACGAACCAGAAGTTTTAAAAATAGAAAATAAATAAACTAGTTTATTTATTTTTAAAAAGTGCTATAATAGTACTGTTCTTTGTAAGGAGTAAATATGCAGCAACAACAACAACAACAACAACAACAACAACAACAAAAAATGAGCATTGATATAAAAAATGCAGAAGATATAAAATGTGATGAGTGTGAAAACTTATATTTCACGCCGGCAGTAATGATTAAAAGAATTTCTCCTTTAGTTTCTCCATCTGGAGAAGAAATGTTGGCACCAATCCAGCTTTTCCAATGTTCTTCTTGCGGTCATGTAAATAAACAGTTCTTAGGAGAGTCAACTTCATAGTTATCTATGGAATGCAAATTGGCTCATATATAAAACATTATATTTACAGAAATAGGGGCAAAAAAATATATCGATATGGGGTTATAATTGAAATTATAAAACGTCCCCTTCCTCAACTGGCCAATGTTTTCTGGTGTCCCCTGAAAGATTATCGAAACCCTTATTGTGAAATAATAAAAATTAATTTATTAGAGTTAATTTCAGAACCAAAATAACTACTTATTTATTGAGGGTTTACTATGAATTTGACAGAACAGTGGAAAAAGTATCTAGAAGAAATCGCAGACCCAGAAAATATAGACGTATCCAGCTTTGAAGTTAAAGAAGATCTTCACCCAGGATTATGGGATTCCTGGGATTCCTCATATTTATTAGACGATGAAATTGGCGATAGGCTTTATGAGATCGCCAAAGAATTTTTTAAAAGCTTAGATTTAGATTGGGTAGATATAGTCGATGTCACTTTGACAGGCTCTTTGGCAAATTATACGTGGTCACAATTTTCAGACATTGATTTGCACATCATCATAGACTATAAACAAGTTGATGAAAACCAAGAATTAGTTGCGGATTACTTAAGAAAATCAAGCAGTTTGTGGAATAGAAATCACAATATATTAATTAAAGGGTTTGAGGTCGAAGTATATATTCAAGATTCAAACGAGCCTCATTATTCTGGTGGCGTATATTCTGTCAGATATGATCAATGGGTAGAGATACCCTCTAGAGAAGACCCCCAAATTGATTTTAATAACGTAAAGAAGAAGGCAGCCAACTTGATGGACGATATTGATGAAGTATCAGAATTATTTTTAAACAAAGAGTATGAACAAGCTTTAGCCGAAGCAGAAAAAGTACGCCTTAAAATAAGAAAATTTAGACAATCTGGCTTAGAAAAAGGTGGTATATTTTCTGTGGAGAACTTGGCGTTTAAAGCGCTTAGGCGGAATGGGTATTTACAAAAGTTATCTAGCGCTAGAATAATGGCATATGATAAAACAATGTCAATAAACGGGACTATTTAAAATATGAAAGCTATAGAAGAATTAACAGATCCAGAAAGCATAGACGTATCTAGTTTTGAAATTAAAGAAGCTCTCCACCCAGAATTATGGGATTCCTCACTACTATTAGACAAAGAAATTTGCAGCACACTTTATAAAATTGCTAAAGATTTTTGGAAAGACTTAGAAATAAATTGGGTAGAATTAATTGATATTGTTCTAGCAGGGTCTATAGCTAATTATGCATGGTCAGAACATTCAGATATTGATGTTCATATTATTGTAAATTATAAACAAGTAGACGAAAATCAAGAATTAGTTAGAAATTTTTTTGGTACATCCACTCGTAGGTGGAATAAATATTATTGTAGCATGATTAAAGACTTTGAAGTAGAAATTAGTGTCTGCGATATCGACAACCTTGCCATTCATGGTGGCATATATTCTGTTAAAAATGATCAATGGGTAGAAATGCCGAATCGAGAAAATATACAGATAGATTTAAATGCTGTACAAAAGAAAGCAGCCATTATAATGGATGAAATCGATGAAACATTAAAACTGTATACAAATAAAGAATATAAATTAGCTTTTAAAGAAATTGATAAGTTAAGTAAAAAATTAAGAAGAGTGAGAAAGGCTGGCTTAGAAGCAGAAGGAAAAGGCGGCATATACTGTGCAGAGAACTTAGCATTTAAAACGATTAGACGGAATGGATATTTACAAAAATTATGGGATGCTAAAGAAGAAATTAAAAGGATATCAACAAACGGAGATTAATATGTGTATAATTTGTGTCGAATTTGAAAAAGGAAAATTAAAATTAGGAGAAGCCGTTCGCAATTATGGTGAATTAAAGGAATCTCTTCCGAAAGAACACCAAAAAGAAGTAGAAGAAAAACTTTTTAATAATTTTTCTTTTTATCCTAGCCCATATGATGACTATGATTATGGTCGTGATATTGATAATATTGGACTTGATGATGAGTATTGGGAAGATACGGGATTTGGTGACTAATGAAACTCTTATTTGAAAATTGGCGAAAGTATCTAAAAGAACAAGAAGAACAAAAAGTAATTACTTTTGATTTTGACGATACTCTATCTCTTTCTCATTGGGGCGAAGAAGAAGATAACTGGGTCAATGATGGCCCAAATTGGCCAATGATAGAAAAATTTAAAGAGTATATAAATAACCCAAGTATTAAAGTCTATGTTGTAACCTCAAGATACGAAAAGGACGAACCAAAGTCTCTTGAAAATCCAAATCAATATTCAGTAAAGCAATTTTTAGATGAACATGGATTAAAAGTAGACGGCCTTTATTTTACAAATGGTCAACCTAAAATAGAAACTTTATTACAATTAGCTTCTACAATGCACCATGATGATGATGCTGGAGATATTTTAGATGCCCGGGCCAATAATATTGAAGCGGTGGTTTCAGATCCGTACGGAGATTACAAACAACTTGAAGCCGCAGAATTACAAAAGAGAGAACAAAAGCCAGAAGAACTAGAAGAGGTAGGCATGGCTGCTGCTCATAGTCACAACATACAACCGGACGGAATGCAAATAAATAAATATGCAGAAGAGGGCCCGATAACATGAAACTCCTATTTGAAAATTGGCGCAAGTTTATTAAAGAAGATGTGGTTGACTTAGCTTCGCGCCGCAAAAATGATGAAAAAGAATTTATTTTTAACGAAGCCGAACTCAATGCACTTAATGATTCAATTACTAAAATTATAAACACTGCTAAACAAGTACTCGGTGGTGCCGGCGAAACTCTTTCCTTTTCTCCGGAATCTTTAGAACAAATTGAACTCGCAGAACCAATGCGAATGGTTGCAGAACAAACAGATGAAGAGCTTGGTATTACATCCTCTCAATTTTCAAAAGCCAGTCCAGAACAAATGGCTCTAAGAAAACAATATTATGGCCCTGAAGGTGAATTTACAAAAAGTGGACCAAAAGCCGTTAGAGGGTTAGAAAAAGGTCTCGGGCAGATGTCTGCTGAAGAATTTGAAGAAACTGGGTATGTTATTAAAATCCCTCAAAGTGTTTTAGCCGACTTCAGACAATTAGTAGAAAGCACAAAAGAAACTGATAATCTTTACGAAGAAGCTAGAGATTGGTATCATGATATTCGTGGGCTACTTGATAGAGAAACAAATAATGATCGCGACAGCGCCTTATTGGGTTTTTTAATCGCTACTTATTCTCCACGTGCTAAATTTGCCCTGAACCTCGCTGAAGCTGTTTTTATGTATAAAGCTGTTCAAGTTGACGCTCAAACAAACCCAGAACTTCTTAGAGAATATCTTGAAACTTTTCCTGGCGCCGGCAAAAGAAAACCTGGAGAACATAGAGGGTTTACTGGAGCACACAAGGTTCCAAACTTTTCTTTAAATCTTATCGCGCCAAATTTAGCCGGCGAAAGAGATGATTTAGGAAATGTTGTTTATAATGATCTTTATGAATGGAATTCCACAATTGATACTTGGATGATTGATGCTTTTTATCCTTCCCTCAGAAAAGCTTCAACAGCAAAAGAATGGGATGCAATTAAAGGAAAATTAATGTCCAATGTTGTTTCTTATCGCTATATGGCTAAACTAGTTGCGCAAGAAGCTAAAAATTTAAATTTATTACCTCATGAATTACAAGCCTTAATCTGGGTTGCTTCTCAAATACGCCAAACAGGTGAAGCTGGTTTAGGAGTAACAACACAATTCGCCTATAACCAAATTCGTGAATCAATTACAAACATAGCAAATCTTAACGATGATTTAAGAGCGCTCAAAAAATTAGAAGAAGATGATTGGCTTGGAACTATTATTGACACAATTGATAACAAGGGGTTTGAAGAAGCTTCAAAATATCTTTTAGGAATAAAAAGCGAAAAAGGCAAAATAACCACACCAGGAATTAGAAGTATTACGGCTAGTGGCAGAAAAGGCTCAACATTTAGTTATTTCCCCACATCAGAAAAATCTTTAGAAGAAGAAATGAAAACATTTCAAGATCCAAAATACAGTGAACTTAAAACATACTATGTCATGAACAACGTCATACAAATGCCAACGGGTAAATTTAATAACCTATATGATTCAATTACACTTTATCTAGACCCAGAGTTTTCAACTGATAAGGCAGTTAAACATGTTTTAGGTAGATTTGATCCTAAAGCCACGGCTAGCAAAGATTATTTTATAAAAGAAAATAAAATTAGATTAAGAGTAAGAAAATGAGAGACTATATTAAATACCGGCAAAAACAGTGGGAAGATCTCATGCAGCGCGATGCTGAATTGGAAGCTAAAAAAGAAGCGGTACGAGTTGCTAAAATGGAAGCCGAAGCTCGCATGCAAGAAGAGATCGTTGCGCGTAAAAAACTTCTTCCAGGAAATGGCAATCATGGAACTTTTGCTGCCATTTCTGGAAATACAACAGCTTATCCAACTTGGGAGAAAACTTAATTATGATGAAACTGTTACTTGAAAACTGGCGAAAATTATTAGAAGGCGAAGTTATACAATTTCCTCATCGCCCAAAAATCAGTGAAGATAATTTACAATACGTTATTCAGCTTGAGGATACGATATCGCAAAAATTAGCTAGCATGCACCACAATATGGCTTCAATTCCCGTAGAAAAAATTGAGAAACTTGAGCAAATAATGAATGATATCGAGGAATTATTAAAGAAATGAAATCCCTACTTGAAAATTGGAGAAAATATTTAAACGAAAAGAAAATTGATCCCGAGATATTTCAAACAATTGAAGATCATGTTAAATTGCCGATCAGATCGATGCACTTGCACGAAGATAACATAATATTGGTACGCTTAACAGAAGAATATGAACCCAGCGACATGAATGAAATAAATGAGTGGTGGGAAAAATCTGATTATTTTGAAGAACTACAACAAAAGGGATATAATGTGAAATTAGTATCTAAAAATGATGCAACAAGTGAATCAGATATATTACTTACAAAGGATTTATTATAATGAAATTTAATATGGATATAAAAACGCTTATTTTTATTGTTTCAACAGCTTGTGCGCTAGCAGGTTTTTATTACAATACAAAAGCAAAACTAGATACTATTGAAAAGGAGATCTCATTCCTTCAAGGCCAAGCACGTGCTTTAAAAGCAGAAGATAAACGCTTAAATAGGCAAATCAGAAACTTAAAAAAGGGACAGCCTAAGTGAAACTCCTATTTGAAAACTGGCGTAGATATTTAGAAGAGGGCAAAGAAAGAAAGTTCCTTCTCGAAAGAATTAATTCTCTTTCTAGCAATAAAAGATTTGTTAGCGATGTACTAACTGAGATTGAAGTCGCTGATCCACGTAGGAAATTTCCCCTCACAGAAAATGAATTAAATAAAATTAAAAATCTTGCGAGGCTTCAAGGACAACCAGATTTTTTAGGATCTGGCTCTCAGGGATCTGCCTGGCAATTTAATGATAAAGTTTTAAAAATCACAGCAGACGCTTCAGAAGCACAAGCGGCTTTTTCAATAATTGGGAAAGACCACCCAAATGTTTACAAAATATTTTTAGTTGCAAGGCGGGACAAAGAAGATTTAGAAGCCTCTTTAAAACATATGTCTTATATAATTGTTTATGAATTGCTCGACTTCCCAAACAATGCAATGATTGACGTTACAGAAAATTTATTTCATAAAGTTAAAAAAAATAATATTTATTATTTTTGGGAAGAGTCTAATCTCGAAAAAGCAAAACAATTAATGCAAGAACTATTAAAATTTACTAATGAAAAACCAGAATCATTGGGCATGCCTGAAAAAGGCCAATCAATCGTTCCAAGACTTGAAAATCTAGGCGACCAACTGGGCTTTGATGAAAAAGAAAAGGAATTATTGATAATATTTTGGACATTTACTCAAGGCGCCTATAATGACACCTTAGATAGCCCACTTAATGTTTTAGAGCATGTTCGAAAAACACTTAGTAGTATTAAAATAGAATATCTTCATCAGCTTGCTTTAGGGTTAACATGGTTAAACAGAAATGGGGTTCGATTTACGGATATAAAGACATCAAACATAATGGAAAAAGACGATCAAATCGCGATTATTGATATTGGCTACTCTTCCGTAAGAGATCGAAAAACGATACCAAGCTTAGGAGAACTTATTAATGAAACTCCTATTTGAAAATTGGCGCAAGTATTTAGAAGAAACAGAACGCCCTGGTCCAGGCAGAACTCCATCGCGCTATGAGAAAACAGGGGAACCAATTGCTTTTGATGGCTTTGCAAAGGCTAAAGACGCTGGTGGGTACGGCAATCCTGGTGGCTTTCTAGAAGAAGAGGAACAGAAAACCAAAGTTGCCAAACCAAAAGCTTCAGAAATTGAGCCCGATGAGTACTCTTCTCCCTACGAACACGAAGAAACCGATGAAGAAACGCGCGAAAAGTACTTTGGCAAAGACCCTAATGATTTGTTGTGCATAAAAAGGTTAAAA
>Ga0209434_1000364_pt1 | contig 22971 bp, 11 predicted proteins | sample ETNvirnome_2_300_FD_184068 | JGI IMG/M metagenome (GOLD analysis project Ga0209434, IMG submission 184068) | Marine viral communities from the Pacific Ocean - ETNP_2_300 (SPAdes) (version 2) | ecosystem: Environmental > Aquatic > Marine > Oceanic | place: Pacific Ocean | collected 2013-06-22
GCGACCTTTGTAGTTAGATTAGAATACAGGCGTCCAATAATGAATTCAGCAGCAGTGTTCTCCATGGCAACATACGTGCCCAAGGTGTTCGTCCCCGTGACGCCAACCGGAACGCCATTAACATAAAAGTTTATTCCAGATGGTGCTTTCGTGCCATCATAGGTTACGCACACGTGATTCCATTGACCCATTGTAAGTACGCCCGACTTGTACGCGTAAAAACTGTTCGTCGAGGAATTATCTCGAATCCAGAAGTATAGGGTCGTACCCGATATATACCACAGATATTCCGAGGGCGGGCCGCTGTTGCTCTTAGAAACTATTGTAAATTGGTGAGTTAAAGTGCTATCTGGTTTAATCCACGCGGTGAAAGAGAATGAGGGCTCGAAGGGGCCACCGGTGGCGCCGAAACTAAGATCGGCTCCGTCACCCACGGTTAGTTGAGATTCGCCGTCCACTCCATTAAAAGCAATGCTTTTTTGGTTTGCAAACTGGTATATTGGTGCATGTCCATATTCCCAATTATATGTAAGCTCATTAATGCCGAGTACTCGGCCTTCAATTGCTGATGGCGTTTTGTCTTCAAGCGTTGGGAACTGCCATTTATATTTGTTTCTTTCTAGTACGTGACTCTCCACTAACGTTCGAATATTACTACCATATTGATCACTAATATCTGCTGATGCAGGTACTAAGTCGCCAAGTAGACTGTCCAGAGTCTGGTCGACCCATTTATAAAAATCAATATATTTGTCTAGATCGGGCGTATTATTAACTCTCTCGAAGAAAATCTGTCGGAGCTTTTCCATATGTTTATACTTGTCGCGATACTTATTTACTGGTTCTCCGATTAAGTTGTTAAAATCTTTGATAGATGAAAAGATTTTTATTATCTCTTCAGATATCGATTGATACATGCTTTTCTCGATGTACATATAATATTTGGTTGGCCTCATCAAGTTATCTTTGTTAAAGAATTTATCATCATCATCTAAAATATTAACCATATCTGAGCTATTAACCATTTCTGGTAATTGTTTTTTGGCAGAATAAACATATTTTCTATTGATAGAATTTGAAGAATTGGTCGGGAAGCCGTACCCTTTTGGTAAGTATTGTTTTCCTATAACATCCCCAATCCAATTATAGCGATTTTGAAGACTTACCGACCCAGAAGAAAAATCTTGGCCTACAAATTCTCCACTATCATCTGACGAAGATAATGTATCGAAAGTCCAATTTAATGCTAATGTGTGAATCTCTGGTACGCGTGTGCCTGACATGGTTGTTTGATATAAATACGCGCTTCTATATGGATTTGGTGGTCCGTAGTTCTTTACATCTTGTGCGTGTTGTTTTATTGTGCCGGTAGGAATATATGTCATCCAAACTCTGGTAGATGAAATGTTTCCGTCAGATCTTTGTTTCAAAGCCCCGGAAAAATTTAACCTGTGGGCTCCGACATAAACACTCTTTGGGCTTGTCATGAATCGTGCGCCGGCTGTCCTATCAATTGAGGATGTTACAAAGAATTCATTTTTTGTGGTATCTAGTACTTTCTCTATGCCATAAAATTCCACATCCCACGATGAAGATAAAGTTCCGCTTGGTAGTGTGGCTTCTGGGTAGTTGGACGGCTTTATTGCTACAGAGAAGGTCCATCGCGTATCATCAAAAACGCCATCAAAATAACTACTAGAAAGCGTAGGCATGATAGAACCAACTGTTCCGGTTAATAAAAACTTACATCTTTTTGAATATTCTTCATCTCTTACTGCAAAAACCTGAAAATTAGCATAATCACTTGCGCCACCGGTAAGAGTCGCAGGCGAGGCGCCAGTTCCGGCGTCTTCGACCATTGTTCCCTCAACATCTGTGAACGTAATATCATTGGCGTCGGCGCCAAGCTTTGATGCAGTTATAGTTATCGAATTGCCGGTTCCGGCGGCGGCGGTGATTCCAGCGATACCATTAGTTACATCGCCTGACCCGGGTCCATATTTAACCACCGTGGAATTAAGACCGTTAATCGCGAGGATGAGCCTGGCCGCGGTGTTGGCCGCGGTGGTGGCTCCCACCTGTACTTCGTTTGCTGTACCGTCAGAGGGATCCCCCGGCGTGACGAGCCTGACAGTTATATTGGTTCCGGCGCCGCCGACAGTGGATGGAACGTTAACCGTAAACCGATCATCGTTAGCAAAGCCGGCGGGGATTGTTATAATATTAGCCACTTCTGCCAAGGCTTGGCCGGCCCACGTCAAATTATTTTCAGTAGCGCCCTCAACTTGATGCACACCAAAAAGAGATGCTGATTTGAATGGAGAGTACGCCCTAAAAGATTTGCTGCTTCCAGACTCAGCGGCAACTATGGTGTTTGAAGCCGCCAAGCTATGTCGTATTGGAAATGCAACTTCTGTCTGCATCGTAAGCGCCAAACCACCAGTAGCTTCTAGTGCTGCATTCTGGCTAGCTGAGATAAATGATGTGGAGTTTGGATTTGTACTAGAAGAAAATGGAAATACTACTGCATTTTGAGTATTAATTAATGAAAAATTAGCATATTTTTTGAACTCCGCTGTTGACTCATGATTATCCTTTAGCTGGTGGGTTACTCGGTGGCCATATAAATTAATTTTATAAACTTCGCTGTCTAAGCCAAAGCAACGAATGAGATTTCTAAATGATTTTTCTGTTCCTTTTGTTTTATAAATATAAACAATATTATTGTAAATGTTTTGATATATGCGATTCTTTACATCATATAGTTTTTGCTTAAAGAGCGACGCGTCATCTCTATTTCTAAAGTGTTGGAGTGCGGTCGCATCAGAAAACAATTCAGGGAAGTATGAAAAACCGACAGATTCTAGCAACCTATCAGAGAAAGGGTACGGTTTAAAACTTGCACTTAAATAATTTTTATGTTTGAATTTTGGAACAGACTCTATTTGGCTAGCCAAGGTATCAAAATAGCTACCAACAATTTGTGTAAGATTTCTTAAAGAAGAATTTTCTTCCGCCTCATCTTCTTCTATGATCCAAGCTGGCAATGAGTGGTAAATCGATGCATTGTTAGAATAATCGTAATCACGACCTTCAAGCTTTTTTGTGTTCCTATAAGATACTACATCTGGGTGGAAACTATAGAGAATTGGATCTTTAAATTCACTGTTAACCTTTCCCGAAGAAACCATTGCAGAGCCGGTGCTACGGGCAGAAGAATTATATCCTTGAAAATTACCATTACTGATCCTGCCGGAATAATCTAGAATGGATTTATCTGTGGAAGCAGTTAGTGTGATGCCTTCATTAAACTTATAGTATACACCCAAAGTAGTATTTGCATCATCTGTGTTTGTACCGCCCCCTACTGGTTCAATGTGTTGCCTGCCGACTTGTTGAGATGTGCGCGCAGTTTTCCAAAATCTAAATTCGTCTAGAGACGCGGACAGCTTCCCCCATCCTCGCATGCTTTCGCCATGTTGACCAGCGGTGCCTGATGGTGCGTTTGCTAGCGCGCCGATTGATGCATTTAAATTACCACTAACATAATTAATTGAGGAACCAGTAGTAATTGTTTGGTTGCAAGCACCATCGACAAAGAAATTAACCTCTACTGTACTTCCTGTGTTCTTAAGAGCCACTGCGTAGTGATGCCACTTGTCATCTGTAACAGACGAAACTTCGAGGTCGCTTCCAACTATTGAAGGTCCAAAGCCTGCTGCCCCAGACATATATGTAATTTTAAAGGGGCTTCCACTAGCTGCTGCCGTTAGTTCGACTGTTAGCCGGCCGTAGTTAGCACTAGAAGATTCATATTGACTTGTATAGAGATCGAAAATAACTTCTTGGTTGGTCAATGACGTGCCTAGAAAACTACTCCTTTTTAGCCAGAACTCAACTGTGTTGCCATCAATACCTCCAATTTTAAGATTTGATTCTCTATTTTTAGCGGGGTCCCAGACGTTTGCATACCCGTCTCCATAGTCTCCAAGAGTGTCTTGGATATCTTTCCCGGTCGCGCGGTTCGAGGTGTGAGGGCCCCCTTTTATAGAAATATATTCATAAGAAGCGGTCGCGGTGGCGCCATAACCAGCCGCTGCATCTGTCTGGGTGCCCCATTCCTCGGCAGAAAATATAACGTACCCGTTTGTTCTAGGGTACCCATTTTCAAAAACATCAAGATCCAAGTAAGAAGAGCTTAATTCCCATTGAATTCGTTCCCTCAAAGAACCGTCATAGGGATAAGTTTTATAAATTCTATCAACAGCATCGATAAAATATTTTTCTGCCGATCCAAAACGAGCAAAATATTTTGGTTTAGAAAAATCAACAGGAGGAATAAATCTTCGCTTCTTGTTAAAATATTCCGACATATATTCAACAGACTCCACTTCAGAGCCTATTCTATCTCTATCAGTATTTGTTAAAATAATGTCTTTTTGGCCAAATATTTTTTTATAATCTGTGCTCATGTTTTATTCTACTCTAAATGTAAATTCTTCGGGCTGCTCGGCATACTGACCATTAAGGTAATAAATAAATTTAATTGTGTATGTAGAGTCTGATTCCAATAAGGACATATCTAAATCAAAATAACTACCACTAGTATCATATGATAATCTTGTATTGTTGTCGCTGCCAGTGCCATAAGAGATTACCTCCAATCCATCAGTAGCGCGAATTACTTTATAATAAGCATCGTTGACTAAATCAATTGGCGCCACAACAGAAGCCACACTGTAAATATTTGGATTCCAATCTTTTTTGCGTGTATATAGTCGCAAACGAGCAGCCTTGTTATCACTAGAATAAGAAGATCTTAAATTTCTAATTTTAGATACATACTGCTGATTTGGGTTAAAGGCCTGCCCGGGCCAGGTTTGCGTTAAAATTTTTGGTTCTATCGTGCCACTAAAATATTCAGCTGTGCCACTGCGCCATACGTCAAATACTTTTGTTAGAGAGCTAGAGCCTGTGAAAGCGACGGAAGCCGAATAAATTCCAGTAGATACAAAACCTCCAGTTACAGTATAGAGATCGCCAGAGGCTACGTCTCCGCCGGTACTTAATAATAGTTTCGAGCCAGACGGTGCAGAATTAGCGGCAGAACCAGAATACAAACTAACGTAAATTGGGTCCCCTGCGACGATTCCAGGAATATTTTTCAGTTGGCCGCGTACATAATTATAAAGATAAATTATATTTAAATTATCGGCTGCTGGCGCCATGGAGCTACTGTAATAAAAATCTCCCCTGCTGTCCTTTTTAGAAGAATCCCAACGAGCTTCAATGATTGGGCGTTTAAAGAAGAACTGTGATCCTCGTGCAAAAAACTTTTTAGTATAATATGAACTAGCCGCATCTTCTTCGGTCGATGATAGCTTAATGCCAACACCATAATTTGATTTAGAGCCCAAGACATTCCCAGAACTATTAATCCATTGTTCAACTAACGTAGTAATATCTAATTCCATATCTTCAAGACCAGAAGTAAAAGAAGCGGTAAAAGAAGAAGAAGAGTCTGTTAAATACTCGCCACCTTGTGTGGCCCAAAGAGTATAATCCGAACCTCCATCAAAAGCCGCACTGAGATAGCCGTTGGAGGTGTCTCCAGACCCAGTAATTTCAACAAAGGCACTTAAACTGCTCGATATTGAACCTGTATTGCCGCCGGCGTGGGCAGGTTGCGCATAAATAGTGACAATGTCACTCGATACAGAGGCGCTAAAGTCTGCGCTGGCGGAATCATTAATGATGGTATAAATATTTGTGGCACACGCATTATTATTCGCACCAATTGCAAACTGCCCTGAATCATTAAAAGCTGATGCGGCTGTAAATAGATATCCATTAGCTCCGGTAAGCTGTATGCTTTGGCCGCTATTGTTATAACTTACAACACGTAAAGAGGCACTAGCTTCGATCTTAGTGTCGCTCGCATATAACCAATTTGCTTCATCTTCGTCGGAATAATCTTCCATGTCTAATCCTGTTCCTTCTTGCCATGATTGAGAAACAGCAGAAACAACTAAATTATAATTTTTTGGAACTGTTTGTGAGTGCTTAGCATTAAACAATCTTAAATAAAAAGATACGCTTCCAGAGGCTGGTATGTCAGCCTGTGTTCTATCGTAAGAAATATAGCCGGTGGTTGTGCCAGTTGCGGGAAATTTGATCAATATTCTTTCTAGTTCCGATGAAGCCGACGATGCTTGCGCAAATATTGAAAAAACCTCAAGAATATCTGATTGGCCCATATTCCCACTTACACCGCGTGTGGACAAATTTGCTTTATAGGCGTTTGTTATCGTTGTGTCTGCATCTGCTATATATCTTTTAATAGCCATTATACTATTGTTCCTGTTATATCTACATCTGGAAATTTAATCTCAAAGATTGTATCTGGTGGTGCAACTATGTATCTACCGTCAGCCGACATCCCATCTTCAATTTCTATTGGTGAATCGGCATAAGACGCCCCACTTTTTACTGTGATCTTTACATCTATAACGTCCATCAAATCGGGCACCGTTTTTAAAGTTTGATATATATCTGTTATTAAAAGGGGTTCTCCAATATAATATGTTTTATTAAAAACAGTTTGTAAAGTATTTATCGCCGTATTTAAAACATCGTATCTATTGACTCCAGGGAATGCCAAAGCTTTAAAATCAATTCCTATGTTCGCAATTTTAGCATTTAATATATCAATCGTGTCATTAATCATTCTGTACTGATTTATCCAAGTTTTTAAATTATTTTTAAGGGCGCCGTTGCTTTCAATTAAGTTGCCGTCTGTATCTTCAGAAATAACGTACATATTTAAATTTCGCTGATTATAAGAATCAGAATCCAATTCTATTGCGCATCTTTTTAATTTTCCATACTTTGATGGCATGTTGTAGGCTATATTAATATAATCTTGTTTTGTAACCGCCCTATATTGTGCTGCAAAATTCCCAAGTGCGCGCGCTTTAATTTCCTCTGCCGATACCAAAGTTACGTCGCCCAATATTGCCTCCTCGTTAAAAACTGATAGGCTGCCAATCACTTGCTCTCTCTTGGCCGCGGCTAGATTTTCTGGGTTGGCAAATTGAAAATCTGCGGAGGCGACGCTTGTTACGGATCCGGCTGCTGCGTTGGTGTTGTCGTTGGTATTTATTCTATAGATTATTGTTAAAATAGTGTTGGCTGGGACGACGCCGAGCTTATCTGTCTCGTTCAAAACCGAAGGGTCAAATGAAACATCTGCAGTATAATCTTTTCCGTGCAATTGTAATGTAACGTCGGCGGGGTCTTTGAGTGATACCGGAGTTTCTTCGCTTCCATACCCAAACTGCATAAACACTCCAGTCGGAGTGCTATCTATTATGAATCGACGTGAAACTGCTACAGGTTTTACTATGTATGGGACCGTGCTAGAGTTTGCACCTTTATTCTGAATTGGTACATATATAACATTTTGAGTAAGATAATCTACTTCAAAATATTGATTTCCGTTATCATCGAAGACAGAAACTATCTCGCTAATATTTTGGCCGTTTATGCCTATTCTTAAAAACTTTTGAAATTCGCCAATTGATACTTCTTGAACCGCTAGTTCGCCCGATACCACCTGGCCGGCCGCTCGCACGGCGTATGTAAGCGGAAGTCCTGTCGTTTCGTTTTGTGAAGCGACAACAATGGGATTGTCGCTTTTTGAAAAATCCACATCCTCTAAAAGTGTAAATATAGTATTTCCTGTGGTGTTAAAAGTTGAGCCCTTTTTTAAAACTGGTTTGTAGTCATCATCTGGTGCCGGCGAATTTGTTTGGGCTGGGATTGTTACATAAAAATTACACACTCCAAAAGAAGATGGATAGGGCTTATATTTATACCCAAGTTCATTACTTAGTTTTAATACATTATTAAACTCCATAGCGGTTGCTAGAAATGACTCATTAGTCTGGTAATCGACATAAAAAGATAGAATGTCTCCAACATAAGAAACGGTATCTAACATTAAAGAACCGAAAGAAGCCTCTGTAAAGTCTTTATAGTTATCAGGGTAATATCTTTTAACATAGGCTTCTAGATCTGCTCTGATCGAATTAAAGTCGCGACTAGTATAATTTATAGATGGTTTTATTTTTGGCATCTTTTAATTTCCTCATTAACTATACATTGCTAGCAATAGTTACTTTTAAAGCGTCATTTAAATTTAAGTTTGGGATATAATATGTGATCTTGAGGCCCATGTATTGCGTTTCCAGGTAGTTATGAACTTGTGTATCATCCAGGTTTACATCAAATAAATTAACACTAATGATCTTAATAAAAGGAATATATTTTCGCACTTGCGTGTTTATTTCAGATTTAAGGGACTGAAATGTTTCTGCCTTTGTGTCAAACAAAAAATTTCTTGCTCCAACCCCAAACTCTGGATGCATTATACGTTCGCCCGGGGTGGTCAACATCAACATTTTTAAATTTTGCTTGATAACTTCTCCCAAGGTCTTATTGAGCTTAAAAAAGCCGTCAATAGGATCAGCTTGTAAGGGTAATTTTGGAGAGAAGCCAACTGCCATTTTTTATTCCTTTATAATAATTAGCAATCAAACCAATTATTCTTCTTATTAATTAACCAGGATTTACGATGTCTTCCCTTGTTGCAGGCACCAATTTTAAGATTAAAGAAGTGTAATAACGCCATCAGTTATTTCGACTGCGTGTTCCGAGAAAGTTTCCCAAGGGCCTAAGACATCTCGATTGGCAATCAGTGGTTCCGCGCCTCCATCTTCTGCGGTCACATATTTGTCATTTACTTTGGCTTTAAAGGCAAACTTGCCATCACCTAAATCTTCTCTTATAAAGGTTTCCCAAAGGTCTAGTTTATCACGGTCGACTTCCAGGGGTTGTTTTCCTTCGTCCTCTGCCACTACATATTTCATATTCTCTGCGGCTAGGAGGCCAAACTCGTTATTACCCAAATTATATCTTGTAAAAATGGAATCAAGCGCAAGCGATGAAGCGTCGGCCTCATGGGCAAATAAAACGAACGACTCGGTTTGTTCGCCGGTCTCGGACACTCCCGTAAACTTCAAAGCCCTCACATACTTTCCATTTGCCGCGGCTTTAATGACAATCCCAGTGTGTGTCCCGGTGGCCCAATCTTTTGCGAATATATCGCTCATGGGTTCATCAATCAAAGACGGTTCCGCCTCTGTTATTGATATATATGGTGGGCAAATTCTTTCGTCGGGGACTGTGAGGGACTTAGCCCCCGAATCGCTGTCTTCGTCATCAGACCAATCAGTTAATAAAGCTTTGGCTACTATGCCTATTGGTGTAAGTGGGCCTGGCATGAACCACGGTGTCTGCCATGTTGGATCAAACATATTGGCGGCCATTTGAACAAACAATAACATAAATTTTCTGGCTACTTCTGCATCTGAAGGAGATTGCATATTGCTAGAAGCGCCTGGTGGGAGATCCAAAAGAGGATCCAAATATGCATAATCTCCTTCAGAGGCGGCGGTCATGGCGGCAATGATGCGAACCACCGTGTTCTTGGTAGGATTAAATAGTGTATTTAAAGAAGGATATGCCTCTTCCATATAATATCTATAAAATAGGGCACTTGTCGTTAATATTTCTTTAATCGGCACTATGTTAGTTAAAAGCTTTGCCTTAGAGCTACCCTCTTCGGCAGCTACTGCTTTTATTGCTGCTTCTTTTTTTAGTGCATTTAAAATTTTGTCGCTCCCAGTAAAAAATCCATTATCTATAGCTCTTGCTGTTGCCCACAAAGTTGGCTGCGACTCTCCATTGGAAACTATACTTTTAAAACCTAAATTTGTTTCGCCCTCGCTAGTGAGTTTGGTGGCCATAGAATTAAAATATTTTCCTACAGGCGCAAAATCGATTGCATCATGTTCTATTTGTTCTATGGGAAAACAAAAATATCTTATTCCCTCGCGCTCCCAAATAAATGTTTTCTCATCATTGTATCTGGCATAATCACCATATGCATCCGTATGTATCTGACTAAAAAAGTTGGGCGCGGCGCTCTCCATTGGGGTCAATAAATTTAATCTCATCCCAAATTTAAAATCAAACCATGTAGAATAGGGACTTTCAAAAATTATATTTCTTATTCTATTCCAAAAAGCCTTTGAGTATTCTGGATGATACTTCATCTGGGCCGGGTTGGCAACCGAGGGATCCGCGGTTTCCCACTCGATGCTTTCCAGCTTATTCAAGAACTGTTCTGTTGCTGTCGCCTGCGGGAGCGGGACCTCGGGGGAAGATGGGTCCCGAGGAAAATGATAATTTATTTCCTTAACAATACCGAAGAGGGCCGGCGTACTTTCATATAATTTGGCGCCGTCGACGGCTGGGCCAGTTGAATGGTTCTTTGTTGAAATTCCGGGCAAGTTGGCTATCTCGTTATAGATGTCAGTGCGCTGACTTTTCCAATCCGCCTTGAGGGGCGCATATGCGGGCGTGTCCGGATAGTCGTTAGGGTTTGGGATGAAAGCAAGTTTTGTTTGCAATCTAAGGGTCTCAGACTCGTTCCAGGCAAAAAGTCGATCTGCGCGATGAGTTGATATAACTCCTCTATTTGCCCAGTGCCACATGGTGCTAGGCGTGCCACCATCAATGGCGTCTTCTCCCGCTAAGCCGGTGAGAAACGAAAGGGTGGTGTCAGTATGCCAATAATAATATGGATCGCCGAGCGGATAAACAGAATTGACTTGCGGAATGGCGTGGCCGTCTTGTTCGGGCGACCAAAAAGAAGAGACAACGCGCATGAATGGAAGCTTATGTCCGCCAGCATCTTTTTCTGGTTTAAAGACAAGGTTGAAAAAGGCCTCTACTACGTCCGACGCTGTGTCGTCGGGAGCGGGGCCGCCCTCCAAACCGACGAGGTAGTCGTCAATATGGTCGCGGAGTTTGGCGATAACAGAGTCAATAGTGCTCTTTACTCCGGCGTGTTCTAACGAGTCATATTTGTCCCAAGATGATTTTGTTAGAGCCTCTGCAGCTAAAAATTTACTCCAAAAATCTGCTTCACTTTCTATCTTAGACTCAATTTTTATATATGGCTGGAAAAACATACCGCCTTCCCAATATTCCAGTTCGCCTGGTCCGCGTCTTGCTGGCCAACCTTTTCCGTCGTTTGACCGCGGCCAAATATTTTGGGGGTCTCCTATATATTGCATTGCTTTTAATTTCTCAAGAGCTGCATCACCCGGAGCTTTATACGGATATAGATCAGGGGACCAGTACTCAGGTGGTGAATTTATAGCATATTCTAAAATTCTACCTAAAATAGCAATGTCAGCCTCCTCTGTTCCAACTTCACCCCAAGCATAGAATTTCTTCGTCCATTCGGGATCAACAATGCCTTGGATTCTAGCGTCTAAAATATCATCAATTTCTTCGGTTGCCTCCGCGATTAATATTTTAAAGCTTTCTATCGGAGTTAATATTTTTTCTATACCACCTTCTGTAGAAAAATCTTCTCCCAATTGTAGGCGGCCATTTATAATTTTTGCTGAGTAGTCTAATAATTTATCGTATCCAGATTGGCCAGCAAGAGCGGTAATACTATTAATAATATTGTCTTGGATCAACTGAAGATAACCTCCGCTTCTGGTGATGTCTGATACTCTTAAAAAGCCAAAAATAAATATATTTTTTAGATATTCTTCGATTATACAAACCTTCATTAATAATTTATATAATCCATAAAGATTTGCAATTTGCTCGGCGCCGGGATTGGCAAACGCACTTACAACACACTCTAATGCTTGCCGTGCCTTATCTACATCCTCTGAAAGTTTTTCAACATTCAAAAGGGGCGTTTCTCCAATTCCCTCTATACACGTGGCATATACCTCTGCGTCAGTGAGAGGTATCTTATTAAATACGGGCGCCTTAAAAAGATCGTTCGTCGTTCCTTGTCTAAGTACATTTTCAAATATCAGATTAGTAATAATTGGAAACTGATTTTTAAATGTCTGGACTTGCGAATCACTGAGCGCAGAAAATGTAAAACTTTCTAACACTTCTGTCGCTAAAGTGTTGGTAAGTGCATTTATTAAGCTCTCATCACTAATGTTTATAGGATCTGACAATGTGGCATTAGGACTAGAAGGGTCGGGCCATTGGAATTTGATAATATTAGTTGCTTTGTCGATGGCTATAATTTTTATTTGTTGTAAATCTACTGTAATCCACCCGCCAGGATTCGTAGGCGCGACAGCGCTCGCGGCGCCGGTGAGGGGATGATAGTGGGCTGGTGACTCAGAATAATTAATCATCATCGTTATTAATATTTCAGCATCTGGTACTTTGTATTCAAATAGGATAAACTCATCTATATCGGTTGACTTCATATTGATTAGCGCCGTGGCTTCTTCTATTTCATTTATAAGCGCGTGCGCAACTCGTTTTATTTCACCTTTTGATTTATCATGCTGTGCCATGGCAAGGGACATCTGCTGCTTTAAAGCTTTATGAACATCCCTTGTAAAAAAGCCGAACGGCAAAGTAACTCCTAAAATGCTTGTATCGATCTTTGGGTTAACGCTGCCGCCGGCGGCGTCTCTGAGCGCGTCAGTAAGATTTAATTGGTTGTCTCCGACCTCTAGTATAATCGGCTTATAGCCTTCAAGATTATTGTTGAATTTTTCATTAATCATGTTAAAGAGATCGCTATTCGCGCGTTCAAGCATGACCAACTCAGAAGGGTGGGACTGATTGGGCATTAGCGGCTGCTGGCCGACTTGTGAAGGTTTACACGGGCCGCAAAAAATGGGTGGCATCATGTTTTCTATCTTACTTGGATCAAGCAACGGTAGCATATCAATAATGTCCTCAGTTAAAGCTTCCTTGTCTTCTTCGGCAATACGTGGAATGGCTTCTGGATCTATTGCCAAGATGGCGCGAGATTCTGGGTCACAAAGATTTGCTATTTGGTCTCCAACTTTGTCCAAGGCATCTATCTCGTCATCGAAAAGGGTTGGGTTAACCCAAGTGCCTATCGTAAAAAGAAGAGTTTGTACCGATCCATAGGAAGGGGCTGGGGTTTTCGGGGCGGGGCAAAGTGGTGGAACGACGCCGTTGGCTAGCGCAGCATCCGTTGCTGTGCCGCCGTCATTTGTCGTGGCGCCCTGCTGGGTGATGTTGTACGCATAAAATGTTTGGGTAACTTTTTGGATCAAATCCGTGTTAATAGAAATATCACTGCACGGGGTTGTAAAAAGGCGCTTGAATTCGCTAGGGGTGAATTGTTCTCCTAGTTTATCCAGTGCTTCCATTATGTCTCCTATTTCGCCGGCGAGCCCTGCCATTGAAGCCGCTTTTTTAACAGTATTTTTTATCTGCTGATAACTCTTATCCGAATAAAGAGGAGAGTTCATTACCATATTTGTTATACTTTTTTTAGAAAAGGGATTGGCCGTAACATTACATGCGTCTCTCAAAAGGCCGCCGATGTATTCGCTTTTGACATGGTTCAACACAACCACGACGGCCGCTAACAATATTTTAAAATATATATCGAAGATCTGCTTCGCGGGGTTGAAGTCGCCTTGTTCGTCCCACAGAAAAGCTTTGAAAGGCGCAAACGTTTTTTTAAAAGAGTAAGTTGTTGTTGATTCAATTTGTTGAGCTTTGTTTTGTCCTGCTATTGCATCTACGATGTCGCCCGTATCGTCTTTTAAATCTTCCACAAAGTCAATTAGTTGTTGGACCGGTCCGTAAATATTTATTATACATTCGCAAATTGCGTCATTGCCGTGTTTTTCGAGCCAAAGGAGTTGCTCTTCAGAAAAATCGTCGATGGGGCGGCCCAGCATCTTTTGGAAAGCAGGATCAGCACAATAAAGATTGTTTACTTTAGCCATTTCAGCTTCTGATTTTATTGCTTGTGCTGGCGACTTTGTAAATTTATCTGGCCACCGCTCTTTAGCTGCCCCGTATGCGAATTGTTGACGACCCCCAATGGTAGTACGTAATTTATTGGCAGCGGTGATCTCCCCTGCAGATATAAGACACGGAATTAGTTTGGTCTCGATGTCGACCTTTGGCATCGCTTTAAAAATCTTTCTACATAATTTTTTTTTCAACGCATTATCGCCAGTACATTTAACAATTGCCGTGGCAGCAATTTTAATCAGTGCTGTGACCGGGATTCTATTGAGTAGGCGGTCATATAATGTTTGCATAGAAAATATTGGTGATTTGACAGAGTTCATCATAACATCATCGCCAGCATATGACTGTTGGCCATTTGTCAATCCAAGAAGAAGAGCCCTTTGTTCCGGGCCCAATAATAAAGTGGGGTCTTGAAGGAAACTTCCTTTTTTCATAAGGCTAGCGACTTTATTAGATAATTTTCCAAATGCAGCCATTTTCTCCATAAACAACTGTTCACTAGTTCCTGATGTGTCAAATGCGACTTCCGGCACAGGAAATACATAAGATTTTATAAACTGAACCCAAGATTCTTGGGCTGCAAAAAGATATTTACTTTTAGCGCCGGTTAAATATGGGGAGTATTTTCGTACAATATCTGGTAGGTAGTATAAAAGAGCATTGATGGTTGAAGAATCAAAGGGCGGCGTGCTTTTTAAATCTTCTACGCCTTTTTTTAAAATATAAGCGCTCATGTTTTCTTCATCGCACAAACAATCTGGCACTTCGCTATAGGCGATATACTGTATATTATATTCGTTATCGAATGCGATTTGAAGCGCCGCGGGGGAGCTGCGGCTCAATACGGGTTTGTCGTTTAATTTTAACAATCTATTAAGAAGTTCAGAGATATTTGATACTTTGCCGGCCGCGCATGCCGCGTCGAAATCTACTGAAACTGTTGTTTCTAAAATACGAGCCTCAAAACGATATAATATATCTTGCAAATCAGCTAGATCTTTTTCTAGTGTTTTTACAAATAGCATTACAGTATGCTTTACATCACTGAGGTCTGCGCACGGGCCGGCCCTTGGAGAGAGGGAGTCTACCCAGCTTCTATCGAACATCATCTTTAAAAATAAATTTTGAAATTCTTCGGGTCGGTGCTCGACGTACCACGCCTGAGCTACGCTCTGGTTTTTAGTTAGGGTGCTTTTTGAATCTACGGGCAAAAAAGCAACATTTTTGCCATCGATTCTATTTTGCATAGAAAGCGCTTTCGATAAATCGGCAGCTAATTTTTCAAGCGCCCAGGCTTTTGCCGACTCTATAAATGCTGTATTTTTCAATACGCCATTGGCACCATAAATTTGTATCTTGCCGTTGACGAGAAATTGCTGTAAAGCCGGATTATTTGTCATCCTTTCATAAACAATTGGGACTATATAATATTTCCCGTCTTTTGACAAGTGTGTCTTTGTTTCATGGTACCAGCGAGGTGGAGAAACGCCTGGATCGTCAGTGTATACGGTGCGCCACCATGGGCCCAATCCGTATTCTTTATACAAACTAATTATATAATCTTGTTTGCTCAGGCTGCCTTGTTCTTGCTCAGCTTCTCTAGCGGAGGTCCACTCATCTTGGGTCGGTTCAAAGCTTACATCTACAAAATCATCATCTCCTGGGAGGCCGGTGGCAGGAATTCGCTCTACAAACCCTTTCTCAGGGGAATCTTTAAGCTTTTCGTATAACTTTATTAATTCTTTTTCAAATTCAGTTGCCATGCTAAGTGGTTTTTACTCCCCTGCTGTTAATATATGAGGCCCCAAGATGATTTAAAAATTCTAATTGTGTTTCACCAAAGAGACCCTTTCCAAACTTTAGATCCGTTTTAATCTTAAATGCCTTTCCCATCATTTCGGCTCCACCAATCATGCACTCGTCGCTTGGCCCAACTTTGCCGGCGCAAAAAGCGTTTGGGTGCTGGGCAGCCAACATACCTATTGCTTTGGCCACAAAATCATGGTGCGTATGTTTCATTATCTTATTATTAAATTTTTGCTGTGCCTTTATAAAAACATCAATTGTTCCGATCACGTTTTCAACTTTAGCAATCATATCTTCGAAACACGCTACTAAGTGTAGGCCGCGCGGGACAGGCTGTAATATGTCATGTCCAGAACTTAATTTCAGCATTACTCCATCGGGAGTCATTGTTGATATGTTGCCAGGAATAAAATCAATACCTGCAACACCGTATATTTCTCTTCCTCTTGAATTCCAGGTATCGGTGCCGGTTATAATCTTAATACCCTCTCTGCCGATTATTCTAACTTGATCGGACTTTACAACTACGGCTGCTTTACTTTCTACATTTCCAATCGAGCCCTCAGAGCACATAAATTGTTTATCGACATCACAATTTTCAGAAAGATATACTCGTGAAGCGTCGCGGAATGCATCAGGATTCAACGGCACAGTAGGTACCCTTCCCTTATATGTGTCAACTGAATTGAGGCCGGCCACCAAATCAATGTGAGAGCTAGCAAAAACACCTTGGCCGCCTTTGCCATCTCCATATTGGAGCCCTTTGCGAGAATTAATTCTGTCGGCGCCGAGGCAAATATGAGACGCATAAGGGCCTTTAATTACATTTTCATATTCAGTTTTTTTAAACTCTGGAACTTTCTGAAAATTATAGTCTCCATCTATGCCCGCGGTGCGTTCGCGCTCGCATTTTGCTTGATTCGTGCCGTCTTTGGGCTCAAGCTTTTTTTCTCTCGCTTTTACATTGTCACTCATGACTTGTATCCTTATGCAGCTGTTGCGCTCTGATAGTTACATCCTAATTTTTTGAGGCGATGCAAAGCCCATTTGGGGTGATCTTTGGTCTCATGTGACGCCCATTTGCGTGTTATTCTTACCTGAAAATGATCTTCGTGGGCGCGCTCATGCTGAAGAAGTCTCATTAGTTCCTTGACAAGATAAGGTTTCCCAAAAAGATGCTTCTTAAAAAACAATTTAAATGCGGAATCTGTTTTTACGGTGCCCGGGCCGTCATTTGCAATAAACATTGCTCTATCCTCTATGCGACGAAAAAACTTCTTATCTAAAAAGATTATTTTTGCTCCATGTAATCTCGATAATATCATAAATATCAGTGTCTTATCTATATCTAATTCTGCTGATGTGATTCTTTTTAATGTTGGCACGGCAATATCATTTTGGGGCAAGATTATGTTAACATCGATACCTTCTCTATGTGATTTATGTCCTTGTACTTTATCAATTCCATTTGTTTTCTTAGGAGATATATCCTTAATAACCCATTGTGTGCGTGCTGATATGCCACTAATTTTCGTTTTTAGCCACAAAGGATCATCCAAGCCTTTCAAATATTCACCCATCTTTTTTGTGCCCCATGAAAAATTTGTTCTTTTTGGATGGACTATAATACTACTAAATTGAGATGTCTCATATTTTATTAATCCCAGTGGGTTTTTCTTACAATCCTGTTGCGCTATGGGAGAATTTGTTGGGCTGCCTTTTGTGGTGCTGCGAGCCTGAAAACAATCTGTTTCGCATTCGGCTACTTGACCAACTTGTTCTGTAGAAGGAATATGATTTTTCAATATACCTCTAGCAATTTTTAAATCATAACCCGGGGCTCTTGCCCCATTTAAATATGCTTGGCCATATTTATCAAAAATCAGATCGATATAAGTAGGCTCGGCAGGGTCGGTTGGCAATGGTGTCGGGGTAGAATTCGATGATAATTTATTTTTGGCAGAAAAGTATGTATAGGGCATTGAGTTGTAGGTTGTGTTGACCTCTTCAGTCCAAACTCCTTCGATATTTTCTAATTGTTTTATTTGTTCTTTTACCGATATTTTCATTGGACCAAATGTTTTTGGGCCCGCAACTACTTGGACCTCAAAATTTTGTCCAAGTGTAACTTTTGATTTCCACTTATTAGAATTAATCGTATCTAGTATTGACCACTCGATTCCCCAATTTGCATCAAGAAGATCTATTCTTGTGAGGCCGCCGGTGGGTCCAATATATTCATTTTTCAAATTCTTCATGGCGTTACTAAGCATTCGACTACCGCCGCCGTGGGCTTTGATTGTAAAGAATTTTGGCCGCTCTGGCAGATACGTCAATCCAAACTCGTCTGGAATCGTAAGATATTCAAGTATGCGCTGATACACTTCTTCATGAAAATCATTAAACCCGCCATCGTTCCATAATTGCAATTGAGAACTAAAAGGGTAGGGATCTATATCCATCAAAACAATAATTACATTTCGGTTGGCCATGGCTCTAATTTGGTTTTGTAGTGCATGAGTATATGTTTTCGCGGCACCATTTAAGCCGATATCACCGTGCAAATAATAAATAATTTCATAGCTTTGTGTTGGATCGGTACCGTCGGGACTCAAAATTGCAACGGTTTTTGAAGGGCCTACAAAATCAGAACTGTATAATATTACGCTCCCATCAAAATCTCTAAAAACGTTTTTAATACTATCTGATATGTTGGGGTCTCCCAATAGCGTGTTTTCGTCTTTCGCTAGCGTAACCTCTACAGCTTCACTTTTAATAGCTTTGTCTAGAGGAAGCCACCCCACAGCACCTTTTATATTGTTACCTGGCCACCCCTTATACACGATATTATTAAAAGGGGGTGCCAATCTAATAGTATCTAATTGTTTGCCCGAAATATATGAATAGCCGTCTTCATAAGCATCACTAAGCTTTGCTTGATTTACAGCGTAGTCCTCACTGGCGGCGCCGTCATCTTTATAATAAAGCATGCGTTTCCATGTGCCCGTGGCCATCTTTTTTCGGTAAAATATGTTTTTTAGTTTATCCACTGCGGATTTAAAAGTTGAGCTTGTACTACTAATATTGGACTGGAAAGTTGCTCCTAAGAAAGCTCCGAATGCCTGGCGCGGCAATAAACCTTGTCCTTTGCCGTCCAGTGGGCCGGCGGTTGTGCCCCATGTTAGATGCACTTCTATTTGAGGGGGATTATTTTGATCAACATTTCTTATGATTTCATATAAATCATTATCATGATAACGATTCCGTACTGCTAAGTCTCCCTTCCTGGGCTCTGCATTTAATGGTAGGGCGGTGTTACCAAAGGTTGGATGATCGCGGATGAACATTGGGCCGATGCTACTATGGTCGCAATGTGCTAATACTATTTTTGTTGGATTTAATTTTTTTAGTATACCTAAGCGCGAGAGGTTTGAGATGGCGGGGCCCCCCTTATGTTCGGCAACTAATGTTAAATATTTAACATTGTTCCTGTTGGTAAGGTTAAAGTGATTTTCTAAAATGCCCAACACTTCATCATGCAGTGCAATCATGTCGCCGGCGACTCCTGGTTCCTCTAACGTGGCGTCATGCTCTTTAAAAGAATATGGTATTCCGTCGCGTGCTACGGGCGTAGCACCAAAGAAGCTGGGCGTGTACGATGGCTGTCCAGTGAAACCCCATGCAGCCCATTGGCGATCTTGATATGTGGTCGCTTCGAATGAGCCAGCAGACCCACTAGTAATTTGTGATTGTCGTCTAGGAACGCCTTGTGCGTCAGATCCTTGCTCGGACCATAACATTTCAGGCGCAACAAAAACAAAATTGCGGCGTTTACCGTCAAGTGTTCTTTTCTTTTTGGACATCTCTTTTAATGAAGAAGACCAAAGATCTTGCCATTCTTTGGTCCCGTTTTTAAAGCCTCGGCCGCCGTGGAACCAATATATTATCTCTAGTTCAGAAGTGGGATCGGTGCCTATGGGCATATATATGACAGTAGAACGGCCAGGTTTGCCTCCTGCGCCGGTTATCGCATCGTATGCGACCCGTTTTCCATCGTCCGACAACATTCCTACATCGTCCTCTGGGCCATTGTGTTTGCAAACGCCGAGCCAGACTAGACCCCTGTAGCTACCTGCGCTTTGCAACTGACGAAAACGTTCTACTAGCCATTTTTTATGGATGATGCCAGGAATAATTCGGCTTTCAGAGATCCCTTCTCCGGAAATTAAAGGCGGAAGACCAGTGTTCGGTTTAGATAAGTTGCCGAAATTGCTAATAGAATCTCCTCTGGCGCCTCTATTGGGATACTTTTTAATACACTCCTCCAAGCATCTTCCTTGCGGCAGAGGTGAGGCGCCCGTGCTTTTATTTCTTATCATCCCTTCCGAATCTACAGGCCCTAGGTAGGCAAGTCCAAAATCACCATTTATTATCTCGACCCACACTAAGTCGCCAGGCACGACGGGGGCTTTCGCCGCAAAACGATTTGCGGCTTGAACCACGGGATAGCAATCTATAATTCGCTGGTCTTGGGGGGTGACACATCGAACGCTGAATGGGACTGGAAGCGGAAAATGTAGTTCTGGGACTCGTATTTTATATGTTGGTAACTTATATTTGTTAGACCCTTTCATTGAGTTCGTTGACATGTTAACTGTATCTTGGCTTGTGACGGGCCCGCCTTTTTCGTAAGGGTTGTCCACTTGTAACAAAATTCCCTTCAACATGCCCGCATTCTTGAGTTTGTTTGGTGAAAGAGAGCTTCTAACAGCTTCTTTTAATATAGACCAACCGCTTTGATCGTTTGAAATTGTCGCAAAATCTGCATCATCAGTATTAATATCATTAAGTGTGCCAGGTGGCGCACTTAATGACGCTTGGGAGGAAGGAGGATCTATGCCCGTTTGCTGTTCTGTGTCCTTACATGCCACTTATTCACTCCCCTCCTTGAATTAAATCAAAAAGCTCTTGTTTGTCAGATTCATCTAGCTGCGTCGAACCGGTCTGCTTTTTGCTCAAAAGTGATGTAAGCTTGACTAGTTGTTCGTTAGAGCGCTGAAGAGTTTCAACATATTTCGAAGCAATAAGGCCTAATTGTTTATGAGTTTCAAGGTCGCCGGCCTTTTTCATTTCTATTAACAACTCAGTTAAAAGAGTGGAGGTAACTGCCCGGTCATCTCTTATGTTGGTGAGTGATTCTTTAATGTATTCTTCAACATTTTTTATTCTTCTTTGTCCCATTTTGTTTTGAAATCCCTGTATCGTACTCGAATTTTATTTAAGCTACTAACAACTTGCTTTGTATTCAAGCCTGTAATTTCTCTTATATACAAGTAAATAGCTTTTTTATTAAAAATTTCTATGTTTTCGGATTCTTCGAAAAGAATCTTGACGGCTTGAATAACTTTTTTTTCATTGTTTCGGACAGGCAGCTTTTCCCAGTTACTTATTTGTTCTTTAAAAGAGGTCCAGAATTCATTTTTGATACTGTCCGAGATGAATGTGTTGTACACGACTAAGGGGTTTTTCTCATTTTCGTATTGGTTAATTGTTAAACAGTAGTCCTCAATGGGCGTTTCTCTTCTAGATTTTTGGGTATTCTTCTTAACTTTGTGAATAAACCAATTTTTTGTAATGACGCTAAAATATGAAAAAGCTTTAGAGCCCCTCCCTGGATCGTACTTGTTTAATATGGTAGTCAGCCAGTTTTTACAATCTTCTCTAAGATAATCAATATTAGGAAGGTTAGTAAATTTATAAGTATAAACAATTTTATCCACCATTTCACTAAAGGCGGGTCCAATGTACACATTATATAATTCATTTCTTTTTCGAGAGTCTGTGGTGGCACAATAATCTATAATTGCTTGCTCGTGTATTTTAGTGAAGTAGTGATTCTTTTTTCTAGCCATACATTATTCTTCTCCTTCATAATATTCATCATCTTCTAATTCATAATTTATATCATAAATGGTACGAAAATTCTTAGCTGTTCCAGCCACAATTTTAGAATGTTTCATTAGGTTTTCTAGCGTTGTGTCGCCAAAAAATCTTTCTAATTTATGTACAGAATCTACATGTTCTGCATATTCTTCAAGAAGAACAAAAAAATCTTCTAATTCGTCGGAGAGACTAAGAAACCTTCTTACCAATTTAATGACATACCATATTAAAAATATATTTATTAAAATAGAGATGCCTAATAATATTTCAACTATCATCTTTTCCTCTCAAATCGTTTTTTTGTTGTTTTAAATCTTGCTCGGCCTCTTTTATAAAATCTATAACGTAGGCGCCAACTCTTTCTTTCTGTTCTGGTTTTTTTTTGATGTTGGAAAACATTGAAGGCCTTCTCGTCAAAGAACCCGATTCTTCACAAACTTCACAATCTTCCATCGTTTCGGTCATCGAGTGGCTAATTGTTATTTCGCTTCCACAGCTATCGCAACCATAAATGTAAATAGGCATTATGTCTTTGTGACTTCGGAGCCCTCTCCAAAATCTAAACTTTCTTGAAAATTTTTCTGAGTTTCATCATTAAATTTAACAATGGGGGGGTTTAGAACAACGAGCCCCTCCTCTGATAATGTAATTTTGAACCCTTTTAAAACTGGTACAATATCACTTTGTTCCATCAGGCTTTTTTGAAGGGCCATCATAACAGCCCCCAGTGCTTGGTCTGAAAAACACATATATTTTATTTCGGTCATTTTTAACTCCTTTTTATTCTGTTTATTCCATGCTGTTTACACAATATATTCCAATCGGAATCATACATCATTCTAGCTAATTCTTTAAATTTAACTTTTGGTTTCCATTTAAGTTTTTGTTTCGCCTTGGCACAATCTCCTAGTAGATAAGGTACTTCTTTGGGCCTAAACAGCCGATCATCTATTTCTACATATTTATTTATATCCAAATGGGCAAAATCAAACACACAGTGTAAAAATTCTCTCACTGAGTGCGTTTCGCCCGTAGATATAACATAATCATCTGGGGTGTCTTGTTGCAACATTAGCCACATTGCTTCTACATAGTCTCCCGCGAACCCCCAATCTCGTTTTGCGTCTAAATTGCCTAAATAGAGCTTATCTTGAAGGCCTGCTTTAATCGCCGTGGCGGCCCTAGTGATTTTTCTTGTAACAAATGTTTCGCCGCGCCTTGGAGATTCATGATTAAATAAAATACCCGAAGAGGCATGTAAGCCATAGCTATCGCGATAATTTCCTGTTAGATGGT
>Ga0209434_1000366_pt1 | contig 22778 bp, 16 predicted proteins | sample ETNvirnome_2_300_FD_184068 | JGI IMG/M metagenome (GOLD analysis project Ga0209434, IMG submission 184068) | Marine viral communities from the Pacific Ocean - ETNP_2_300 (SPAdes) (version 2) | ecosystem: Environmental > Aquatic > Marine > Oceanic | place: Pacific Ocean | collected 2013-06-22
GTTTAACGGGGCAATGGTAAACCCTTGCGACTTGGCTACATTGATCGCCGCCTCTTTACGACTTTCCGGTTCCTTGTCAAGAAACGCTGCCATCCACTCAGAAGGATAGTAATTAAGAAGATGGGCACACTGGTAACTAAGGATGCTGTAGCTAACAGCGTGGGACTTATTAAATCCGTATCCTGAAAAGTATTCAAATTTTTCCCAGAGTGCCTCGGCGTCGGCTTTTGAAAGCCCCTTATCGACACAACCTTCGACGAACTTGTTGTGGAGTTTATCTTTCTTGGCATCAACAGCGCCCGTCCCTTTCTTTGTTAAAAGTTTTCGCAGCATATTCCCCTCATCAAGAGAGAGGTCTTTACCCAGCTTATGTGCCAACAGCGCAATCTGTTCTTGGAAGATCAAGAACCCATAAGTCTCTTCCGTCACTTCTCTGATTAGCTCGTGCCCATATGAAATGGCATCCGGATCGTTCTTCGCGGCTACATATAGTTCGTGCACGTTTGCGCTCAAAGGACCGGGGCGATAAATAGAGGTGATGGCAGAAATATCAATGATGCTCGTTGGCAGCGCTTTCTGACAAAATCCCTGCGCACCTTTCTCTGTAAACTGAAAGACGCCAGCCCACTTGCCTTTGTGGAATATATTCTCGTATACCTGTTGGTTGTCGAAATTAATTTTATTCGGGTGGAGATGCTCGTCATAGTATTCCTTCACTTGCGCAAAGGTTGGATCGGGAACCGCATGGTGTCGCCGCAGGATATGTTTGATCGCACCCTCCATCATCCGCAGAGAAGCCAACCCAAGTATATCAAACTTAATAAAGCCCAGTGGCTCAAGATGGCGCACGTTCATACCCTCAGACCATGGGGTTTGCCGGACTCCACCGCTGTTGATTATGGGCATCCATTGGTTAAGATTCTCGCCCACCACAACACCGCCAGCATGGCGGCTCAAGCTCCGCACCTGACCATGCAACGCTTGGATGTGTGTCTTAATGTCTGGGTACTTGTCAAAAAACTTCTGCAAGCTTGGCGAAAACTCCATCACCTCATCAAACGTTGGAGTGTACACGCCTGCCTTTATGCCATGGCGTTTCTTTGCCTCGGGCGTTGCCTCGTACATCATTCGAGAAGTAACGGGGTTAACCTCTGTAAATGGCACCTCATATAATTTCGCGATGTCTTTGATCAACGACCTCAACTTAAGAGTGTTGAAGTTGGAGATGGGTACAACCGTATTATCACCCCATTCCGCGATCAGCCTCTCTTTTAATTCCATTGGATCGGAAACATCGTAATCAATGTCTGGGTAGTCCGTCTGATCCTTACGCATAAATCTCTCAAAGAGAAGATTGTGTTTAAGAGGATCAACTTGAGTAATCCCGATCAAGAAAGAAACCAGTGACCCGGCTGCGGACCCGCGACCGGCTCCGACGAGTTGATTTTCTGATGCCATGTCCGCGATGGTCTTCATGGTCAAAAAATATTTAGTAAAGCCTCGGTCTTCGATGACGTCTAGTTCGCCTTTGAGCCGCTGAATGTATGCTGGCAAGCGAGGATCATCTTCCGGAAGATATTCGCGGAGACCGGCAACGCAAAATTCCCGCAACGCTGCCTCTGCCGATTTTCCGTCAGGAACAACAAAGTTTGGTAACCTTACGGTGGCATCTGGCGTAAAGCTTTCAATCTTATTGTGTGCAATGTCGTGAGTTCTCCGGATGGACTCTAATACCAGTTCATCGTCATATTCTTTGTTGGACTTTGCCGAGTATGTTTTGTAAGACTCCCACATTTGGTCGCCGTTCTTTGGGTAAAGCTCATAACCAATTTCTTCTACACCCTCTGGAAGCTCTGAACTCATCCAGCTTGGCATGCCACCCTTCCCAAGCCAGCCGAGGCGCTTATAGAGTTCTCGGTCGCGCCATGCGTCTGGGTTTGGGTAATGACTGTCAGCAGTAGAAATCAGTTCCACGCCGTACTCCGTAGCAACTTGAATGATGTATTTATTTAGATTGTGTTGGTCTGGAATGTTGTTCCATTGCAACTCTCCGTACCACCGCTCCCCAAAAATAGATTGCATCCTCTCTGTTGTGAGCCTCATGGCATCCATGATAGCATCAGGACCATCAGCTTTATGATCCCAATAATCGCCAGCATAAACGCCACCCAAACAAGCAGACGTGGCAATAATACCCTCACCATAAACAGCAAGCATATTATAATCAACACGAGGGTACCGATAAAAGTTTGCACTCTTGAAGCTCTCCGATATGAGCTTAAATATGTTGTTCAAACCGGTTTGGCTCATCGCAAGTAAAATAAGATGGTTGCGTTTGTTCAGTGTACTCTTGGCGTTTTTGCTGGCATTTTCATCTTCAATAGCCAAGCTGTTCGTCTTCCTCTTCTTTTTTGCCTCCTTCGAAGCTTCATATGCAGCTTTCCACTTTGAAATAGATGGAAGGAAATATGCTTCAACCCCAAATATAGGTTTAAAATCTTTGTCCTGCTCCATCATTTTTTTTGCGTGCAACACCTGATAGGCGAGCCCGTTCATGTGCCCGTGATCGGTGAGGGCTAATGCGTCATTACCATTCTGATAAGCGAAGTCCATGTGTTCTTGAGGGTATCCCAGCCCATCAAATAGTGACAACCCGCTGTGGGCATGGAGCCCCACAAATGGTATACTAGAAACGGTTCGGTCACTCATTATTATCAACTCCTATTGGGTTCCATTCTTTATATGAAAGGATACATTTTGCGGGTTTGCAAACCGTATTGCCACTGCTGGTGTATTCACAAAAACCTTTCCAACTATCAATACCATGATACCAATCAACTTCTAATACCACAGCTTCCTCTACTTTAGCAGATCCAAAAACTTTGTCAAGAGAAAAGAACCTCGCGGACCACTTTTTATGTAAAGGCAATCTCTCCGTTGGAATCTCGCCATCGCGATGTTGCCCTGGCACCTTGTCACCTGTGCCTGACCGAATTATCTTCATGTACTCGGAGTAGCTATCCGCATCAAAAGTGAAGCCCAGGTATTTTCCTTCTCGCACCGTTTCATTTTTGTAACTTAGAAAAAATGCACGGCGGCTGGAAATTTCTTTGCGGTGTGAGCGGAGTACGGCTGGGTCGTAAACTCCGTATGGGAACGCAACATAATATCTGTCCGGGGCAACCCAAATACTTATTTGTGTCGAAACATCGAAGGCTGCTCGGGCACCATATAAAGCACTCCAGGCAAGGCAGTCCCTTTTCTTTCGATCATTTGGATGCACTGGGGTGTAATAGATTGTTATTGGCTTTTTCTCATCGGTGGGCTTAAGCCCATAGTTCCTTCCCAGGCAGACAGGATCAAAAATATAATCTCCTATGCGATGCCGAATCAAAGGCTGCATATCGTCATTACATACGATCCATATGGTTTCGCAACCTGCCCAAGCGCACTCCAATACCGCTCGTTCAACTGCCAAATAGTTCGGAGCAACGGGCATAAGAGAGTCGTGCCAGGGAAAATTGAAATCCAGTGGCTGTCCCGCGACGGGCACAATTCCAGCCAGGTGGAATGTCTTTTCACTAGTGAAACTTTTGCGCAAGGACATAAGAATATAATAACAAACTACTTGCAAAAAGTCAAATTATATTTATAAGTTTTAGATTTTTTATTTGGCATATGCTGTCATTTTCGGGCGAGACCGCCAAGCATTTTATAACATTGGTTTGCTTTGGATGTATGCTCTAGAATAACTTCTTCTATCTTTCTGCTGTCAAAAATTATATTATCTGTGTCGAAATATTTATTTTGTTTTATCGGGAGAACCTCCCGATGGGCAGGCTTAATCCGCACCGCATAATATTTATATTTGTCTGGATTTTTTTGGTCGCGACCATTACGTGCGCCGCGCAACCCAAGTGACTTCATCATCTGCAAAACTTTGAATCTAACTGCAACGTCAGAATAATCAATGTCTGACAATTGTGATCGCGATAATCGAGAAACTACCACCAAATCTTTATAGCTGTGATTCCGTGCTGCGAATCGCTCGGAGGCATAAAAATATATTTCTTGTGCCAAGCAACTTTCATCCCCATACAAATAATCATACTCATGACAGCAGCCAGTCTTTACATCAAACCAATCCAGAACTTTAAAATGTTGCGGCTCTAAATTTTCTTCTGGTACGATGCCCTGGATGTTGTCGTCATCAAAAATTCTTACGGTCTGGTAACCGTATTCAACAGCGGCATTTCCCGAGGTGATGACTTTGATTGTATTAGTCTCAGAATCGATTCTTAAAGCATGAGCCTTGTCTGAAAATGGTAATTTGCCCGCAATAGAAAGAGTAAATAATAACCTATGCCAAAGATCTTGCTTAGGGTGCCCAACGATCTTGTCGGCACAGTTGGTTCGCATAGTATAAACAACTGGGTCTATCATAAATAAACCCAAGTCAGACGTCGGCTCAAAAAAATCGAACGGGAATGGAGCGAACTCTGGCTTGTTGTTCACAAGCACGGCATCATTCAAATACGCATATGCTAGGGCAGCAAGGCTATGCCCGACTACGATCTCATCACACTGCCTCATCTTCTACCAAGGCAAGAACATAATTTTCCAGCACGAGACATGAAGAGACACAACCGTCAATACTAACAGATTTAATCATGTGCCCCTCGACGATTGCGCATTGCCCCGACTCGTAAACAGACTCTGGGGGTGCTGCCAAGATGCGGACCAGTTGATACTGGTCCGCGACAGTGACGGCATAGTCGTCAGGCACCAAAATTGTCGGTGTGTCCTTTTGTTCTGGTTGTATTGTTTCCACCAGTAGATGTCTATTTTGTGGTTTCACGCTCATTTGCAAGTATCCCGAACATGATTATAAAAATCTAATAGCTGATCAATGTCAGTGTCTTCTTTGACCATGCGATAGGCTTTAACTGCCATACTAATCTCGTCTCTTGAGAGCCAACCATTCTCTACATAGTTACTCTTCAGGGCACGCTTTTGATCCTTGTATGGTTCCATCGCGTCCTCAATGGTCCGCAGTGATTTAATGTAGGTCGTGATACGACCTTCCTTCTCTTGATACTCGTTGTCATTAGCCATTAACTTTCTCCTTTGTAAAAGCTATAGGGTCAGTATACACCCTATCTATTCTTTTGTCAAGTGTTTTTTTATCCACACTTTGCATAGCCACATTGGCTGCATGTGGCGCAACCGTCTTGATAGTTCAGCCCTTTCTCATCGCCGCATTCCGGACATGCTTTATCTCCAACTGGTTCGCCGTTCTGAATATAATTTTTAAGAATTCTCGCGACGCACCTTGCAAAGCTGAACATGTCACTATCTTTATCTTTCTGCAATTGCTCTACCAAGAGGCGAGGCTTTGCGCCGTGCCTCAAAGCCAGTGAGATCATCCGAGTAAACGCAGATTCGTTTGGATTATCAAACACTTGCACTACATCTCGTACTACGGTTGTGTCGTCGTCCACGCCGACAGTTAAATCGTATCTATTGGCTCTTGTCTTGAAACGATGTTTGGTTAAGCGCCCAGCTATGTGTCTTTTTGGAATCTCAATTAAATTTGACAGCCCTCCTAAAACCTCATACGGTTTTCCGTGGAGGAGCCCAACCAAAATAGTCCACTTTTCACCTTTAATTGTTGTGTGATGTACGTCACAATCAACAACCTCTGGACGATGGGGCGCACCGTTTTGCGGGAATATTCCCCCCTTCTCCTCGTCCTGATTGGATACCAAAACTCCGCTTCGGCTGCCATCAACATAAATCGTGATGCCCTTCAGCCCTTCGCGCCAACCCCTCAAATATAGATCTCCAACAACCTTGGGATCGGTACCTTTCGGAAGATTAATTGTCGAACTAATCGCGTGGTCAATATTGCGTTGAATGATTTCTTGAATAGTGACACGCTGAGCCCAATCAATCTCATTACTCTGAACAAAAAAATCAGGCAACTCAAGCTCATCAGCCCAGCCCCCATGGGAGTTGCACCACTCTTGAACGTTGTGGTGGAATACTTTGTACTCAACCCAGCGATCTCCCAGGTCATCTACGAAGTCCGGTTCGACACCTTGCTCATTGTGATTTAACTTGCGCCGTCGAGTATATGAATTTCTAAAAACTGGCTCTAATCCCGAGCTTGTCTGAGATAAAATTGATACGCTGCCAGTTGGAGCATTCGTCAAAATGGATATGTTTCTGCGTCCGTGCGCGGACAGGGCTTTGCGGATCCGGAGCGGAAGCCGCTTGATGAATGCATTATTTTTTTCAGTTTCCCAATCAAAAATTTCAAAAGCTCCGCGCTCTTGTGCCAGAGCGACGCTCTCTTCGTACGCCTTGTCTCGCAACATCGTATAAATCTTTTCAATGACGGCAGTGCTTGAATCAGAATCATACCGAAGGCGCATACAAGCCAGCGCGTCAGCCAAGCCGTGAGTGCCCAAGCCGGTGCGGCGACCAAGCAAGCAAGCTTTTCGCAGCTTGGTCCACAAAGCCTTTTCGTCTTTTGTGTCAGCTATTTTAATTATTCTTGTCAGTTGCTCAGACTCTAGTTCCACAAGATCATCGGACAGCCTCATTGCCATGGAGGCAATCTTGCCGAACTCTTCATAATCGAAGTAAGCTTTTTCAGTGAATGGGTTTTTTATAAAGTTCTTTAGATTAATAGAAATTAGTCGGCAACTATCGTGTGCCGATAACGGAATCTCTGCACATGGATTTGTTGAAATCGTCTCGAAGCCGTCTTCTATATAGCAGTCAGCCGGGAGATTCCTTTTAATATTATCCCACATTAACAACCCTGGTTCGGCAGTCTTTGTGGCGCTGTCCACAATAGTTCTCCAAAGCTCGCGAGCCTTGATAGTTTTAGTAAAACCAACCTTTTGATCCGGGGCTGCATCGACCGGATAGCGCAGCAAAAAATCAGCATCAGATTCCACTGCTTGCATAAAATCATCACTCAACTTAATAGAGACATTCGCTCCCGTTACCTTCGTTAAATCATGTTTCATCGTCGCGAATTGTTCAATGTCTGGGTGCCGAACATCCATCGTAATCATCAAAGCACCACGACGACCATTTTGTCCGACCATACGACAAACATAGGAATAAAAGTCTGCGAACGACCACGCGCCTGTGGTAGTGCCAGCCGAATTATTAACGGGTGTGTTCTCTGGGCGAAGCTGGGAGATATCCAACCCGACACCACAGCGACGTTTAAAAAGGTTAGCCAAGTTCTTGCCTGTTTCTATAATAGACGACATGCTGTCTTCCGGGCTGGCGACAACGACACAATTAGACAGCGATGCGTGCACGTGCTTGTTGCCACAGCCAAACATCACCGAGCCTTGCGGAACGATATATTTGAAACCGTCGAAGGAGCTACGGATATCCTCATACGATAACTGACGGTCGCCGCCAAACTTCTTCTCAATCCTTGCGAACTCTTTAGCAAGGCGGTCGTGCATCTGGTCTGGGCTCTTCTCAAGAACTTCGCCATCCTTATTTTTAAGCGCGTATTTTGTTATAAATACGTTGGCAGCCAATTCATCTCCGCCAAAATATTTTAAAGTTGCATTTCGTATGATCTTTGATGTCACTGTCCACCCCTTCTATTTTTTTCTAAACTCTTTGTATTTTTCTCGCAGTTGTTTCCCCTGCTCAACGGCTGTATGAGCGTGCACACTTTCGATGGTCTGACCATTAGGCGGCAAGATTTTTATTTTAACCCTAGAGGGGTCCATAAATATAGGGAAGATCAAACCATCCGGTCCATTCCTATTTTTTGCAATAAAAACTCTACCCCCGTTTGTATTTTTATCTTCAATGGTTCTAGAAAAAGAAAAAATAAAATCTGCTACAAAGCATTTATTGAATGCTTCTGAAATAGATTCCATCGTAATAACTTCTGCGTTTAATCCCGACCTGTTTGTTTGTGAAGCAGTATAGCAAGGGCACTTACACTCTTGCGCTATGCCTCTGAGGTCTTCATAAATAGTCTCCAGTTCATGTCTCTTTTCTTTTCTTATAACATTTGGTCGCAATAAATCTGCATAGTCAACAATAATCAAATCAGGCTTAATGTCGCGCTGATGTAACCTTTCCAGATGATTACGAATAACATTAGGAGATGCTGTTTTGGTCGGGTACTCCTTGATAATTAATTGCCCTTCCAGTTCTTTTACCGTTTCATAGATACCTTCTTTGCAACTGAAAAGCTGAGAAATTGGGATCCCTGTCATGCAACTATCATAACGACTGGCAATCACCGTAGAACCTAATTCCAACGTGTAATGAATTACCGTCTTCCCTTGCTTCAAGGCTTCTGTGCCGAGGTGCACCAGAACCATTGACTTGCCTGCGCCCGTTGGCGCAATCACAACGCCGAGTTCTCCAGAACCGAGCCCTCCTTTGTTGTGGTCATCAATGATTTGCCAGCCACTGCTCACTGGGTTGCGTGCCTTAATTGTAAAGCGTTCTTCGAAGTCTGCTTTATAATCATATCCAAAATCGGTGCTAGCTCCAAGCTTAAGCGCGTCATTAATGACCGAACTGATTTCATCAAACGAGGAAGTTTCCAGCAAGCCCACCGATTGGATCATGGCTTCTTTTAATTTTTGCTTGCGGCAAAAGTCCAGCGCGGTTTCCTTGATATATTCTTCGCCGCCAATTTCTATCTCAGATTTATATATTCTTGCAAAGAAATCACGTGTTTGTTTTTGTATGGAAGCGTTTTCATCTTCTAGCTCTGCGCGAAATACAGTCAGCATGGCATCCTTCGACGGGTGAACACCATACTTTTTCTTGAACTCAAATATTTTCCGAGTGAAAACTTGAAGATACTTTAATTCAAAAAAATCAATTGCCAGGACCTCTTGTAGCTGGTCAGCAAAGGCGCGTTGCTCCATAATAAGCTGAGCCAATCCCTCTTGGAAGGCTTTGCCAAATTTTGAAAAATCAGAATTCTCAGTTCGTGCCATCGGCAACCTCCGAGGCAACAATACGTTTCATTGTTTGAAACAAGCTTGACCAATCAAACGCCCCAAAGCCGTCCACCGTCATCATCTTTAACATCTCTGTTTTATTAAATTCCAAAGTTGTTTCCTCGACCGTATAGCGAATAATCTTTTTCGACTGGGGCGAAAGGCTGGGCAAATATAATTGCATTAGCCGATAGTTCTTCTCTATTATATCGCGACCAGCGAGAATGTTATGGTGTACTTTTAATTTTTTCTCGACTCTTTCGCAAAAATCAAAAAGCTCGTTAAAGGTATAAGACTTCGCTTCCGCCAAGAAAGGAAATCTTTTTGAAATTGTCGCAAGTCCTGCTCCGCCTACGCCGGGGAGGTTATCGCTTTTGTCTCCGGCAATTGCTCGCGCCAAAGCGAAATTCAAAGGATGGATCCCGTGCTCTTCAGTGATCCTATGCTTATTCAAAGTAACCTTTTGAATGGGTCTATGCAATACAGTTTCATCGTCACACAATTGATAAAAATCTTTATCGCTTGATACAATAACTTTCTGCCACCCTCTCAAAGATGGCATACCAACCACATGTGCAATAACGTCGTCTGCTTCAATGGCTGGCAGCATTATCTGACAAACTGGCATGCAGTTTAAATATTCCACGAGGCGAGTCTGCTGCCAAACTTTATTTTTTAGCTCCTCATTCTCGGAAAGATTACGAATTTCTCTGTTGAGGCGAATGGGCTTGCGACCTTCTTTATAATTCTTATCCACAGCCTTCCGGCGTTGCGAACCGCCAGCGCCGTCCCAGGCGATTATTACCTGATCGGGCTTGGTTTCTCTGATTAACTTTTGGAGGATTTTCAAAAATCCTTTAGTGCCGCCGATTGGCTGACCGTTGGTGGAGAGGCTTGGATCTACGATGTATGCCCTAAAGTACATATTGAGGGCATCAATGATTAATATTCGGGGGGATGTCACAGTTCTATTATCCAAGTTCTTCGATGTTCATATCTATACTATATGACAATGGGCGAATAAAGTCAAGCGCTTTTTAGCGATTGCGTCGTTTATGCTTGATAGGCTTATGACTCTTATAATTTTTATTTTTAGAACGCTTTTGATAATAGTCCCGAGGGCGTACCTTCCGCTTCTTGAATTTTTGTGGCTTCTGGCGGCGGTGCTTGTGGCGGTGACCATATGGATCATGAAGGGTCGTTCGCGGTTTGGCTCGATGATGACGATAGTGCATCCGGTGAGGGTGGTGAACGTACCCTTTATATCCTGGACTGTACTGGTACCAGTCATAAGTATAATGGTGGCGATATGGCTTGAAATAGTATTGCGCTCGGTAGCCCATGCAAGCCCAATATTGCTGCCGGTGGGCTTGCCAGTGACGATGAACCATCCGAATGATCTCGTCTGGCACGTACCCATAAAACAGCCAGGTATGCTTGCTTGAATCGAATTCAGCCACAAGGAAATCTGTACTATAATGCCCTTCTGTATAGCCAAAGTAAATCGTTGGTGCGGAGGCTTTGTGCCAAACAACATTATAACTATAGTGATAAATCGATTGCGGTGCCGGGTCACAAGGTTGCGCTTGACTTACGCCGTTTCCAAAAACCAACAAAAACAAAAATGTTAGCGATGTTGTGGTAAAGAATAATTTATTTTTCATTTTCAGTTTCCTCGTCATCTCCATAAAAATCAGATGCTTCGCCCAAACGTTTATCAAATTTTAGGATGACCTCTTCATCCATAATCTGAAGCACTCTGGTGCGAAACTTTTCTTCTTTAAGCTTGCCCATCCAGTGCGCGGTTTGGAACTTATCCACCGAACCATCCTCGTGGACTAGCTGGAACCATGCGCCAGCGTTCTTCAAGTTGTCAGAACCTTTGATGGCATCAAGCCAACTCTCTTCATCCTGAACTCCGATCTCTCCGCCCCAAAGAATTTTGAAGGCACTTTGCCTTCCTTGAGTACCAAAGCGAGATTTCTGAATCTTTGCTTTGACTTCAGAACCAATGCGGAAGCCCTTGTCGTCCATGACAAAGGCGTTCTTGGCTTTGCGACCAGTCAGCCAGATTCGAAGTGAATAGGCATAATGCATTGCCTTCCCACCGGGGGTGAAATAAGGCGTCGTAAGAGCCTCGGCAACATTCATGGTAATGTTTGTCTTAAGCTGGTTGAGCACTAAGAACGTTGATTGGCTGTTCGCAATCGGCACGGTCAGCTTTGACATCCCCTTTGATAAAATCCTCGGCTTCACTGCCATAGACGACAGCGGGTTAAAATCACCCTCTATATCTGTTGTCGATGGCGTGAGAGCCAAAGAGTCCCAGATGAAAAGCATGCGGTTTTCGTTTGTCCCTAACAGATCCTCAATAGTTTCCAAAACAAACTCAACTGATTGAGCCTGTACATACAGCACACGATCAATATCGCATCCACTGCGAGCCAAAAAATCGGGGTCAATCGCGGATTCAGAATCAAAATAAATTACATCAATGCCCATCTTCTGAGCATTTGATGCGACTTGGGCGGCTAGAAATGATTTACCCGTGGATTCTAATCCCGCGATTTCAGTAATTTTTCCGACTGGAATTCCTGCCAAGTGCCCGCGGCAAATAATGGAGTCTAGCCAGCGTGAGCCTGTGGGGATCCAATCACAAACCTCTGTGGGGTTTTTTTCTGCTAGGTTGTGCGCGACATTAAGTCCCGCTTTCTTATTGATGAGGGCTCGCATGTCGGCAATACTTAATTTGCCGACTTTTGTTTTTCCCGATTTTGGTCTTGCCATTTCTTCCTCCGGTCGAGTGACACATTGATGGCGAGGCACCTGATAACCCTATGCCTCCCTGTGGGGATTATTCCTAACTGCCGAGCAGTTCGTCAAAAGCATCTGAAACGGAAGTTGCCTCGGAAGACTTACCACTGTCAGCAGACGAAGCATACTTTACAGTTTCGGTTGAGGCAGTTTCAGCATCTTCATCGGACAGAAGGAATTCATCGAGAAGTGCCTGAGTCTCCGCTGAAGTTTTGCGATCAAACAAATCCTCAAACTTCGGGATCCCTTCCAAAAGCTCTTTGCAGCGTTCTGGTGTGACATCTTCACAGAACTGCGTAGTGGAACGCTTTGGCGTGAGTTTGGTCAGCGGGAACTGACCTCCGGGGGGCTTGCCATACTTCATAACTAGGTCTGTGCCTGCGTCGGTGTCGGTAATGTCGCCATATTCTGGATTCAAAACCAAGTTGAGGAGGGTTTCGTACGCCATCTTGCCGTAACCCCAGACACGGACACCTTGTTCTTCCTCTCCGCGAACTAGAACGGGAGAGAAGAATCGTTGGCGAGCAAAAAGGGACTTTGCCATCTTCTTACTTCCATCATTGTCTTCGCGCCAAAGCTGACTAGCGAAATCGCAAACCGGGCAATCGTCTCCATAGTTTTTTTTCGGGCACAAGAAGCCCGATGCCTTGCCTACATTATAGTGAAACCAATAATCTTTGAACGGATCCCCATCTGCGGTTGGGATGATCCGAATTGTTTGTTCGCCGTCTTGAGGCTTCCAAAACCCGCTGGATCTAGAACCGCCGCGGTTCTCAAGTGCATATTTTCTTTGTTGAATCTTTTTTATGTCAATAGCCATTAATTTTTCTCCTAACTATTAAAGCAAACTTAGCTAATCTTCTAAGTTTCTACCTACACTATAACACAGTGCCAACACCTTGTCAAGCATTTTTTTATTTTTGTATTGCTGAACTGCGATACGCTGCATAAATGTAGTCATCCGCATAGTTTGTTGAATATATTCCATAAGATACAACCGCCTGGTCGTGTCCTGCTTCTGATATTTGCATGTTAATTTTTTCAAGTAAGGTTACATCTGTTGCAAGTTTTTCTTCATTAATAGCATAATAATAACACTTCTCGCGAGGATAGTCAAGTGGAAAAAACATATTTTCTTCGCCGGTTTCGAAGTCCTTAATCCCGATTGTTAAAATCCGGGAAGCTTCGTGGGGCGTTGCCAAGGTCCCATGGTCTGCGGCTGTTCGAGAGAATATCTCAATCATATGTAAAGTGGAAGCGATGGTTTGACGAATCGTAGAATAGTAAGTCTTTACCGTCATGTTTGGTAAGATTGTGCCAACCAGTTCGAGGTCCACGAAAATTATTTTTTCAAAGACAGCGGATCTGGCATACTCCTGCAAGACACCTCGCACCATCTGCTCATTAAGTTTCTCCCTCTCCGAAAGCATTTTAATATTTGTCTTGAGATATAAAATAGTAATGTTGCATTCCCTGATCTCCGATAATATTTTCAATGACGTTGCCGATACAGGTTCCGAGCCGTCTACAATAAATAAAACATCGTCAGCGACAGAGTTTAAAAACTTCTTGAGCGAAGGGCATTGCGCCTCATATTGCTCAGGATCGTTTTGAGGTTCAATATAAAATTTCTTACCATAAACTCGTTTGTCGCCCGTCAGGATATTATACACAGTATATTGCGGGTACTTCTTGAATTCTTTAGCGAGGGCGCATGCCGATTCACCCAAGCCAATAATGTTGCTCATCTGATATACCTTTTCATATTGCCATAGTCTTTACCCACTGAGACGTTTGTAAGATATCTTCCAAAATCGGTGTCGCTAAATACTGCAATAATATCGTTTAATAAATTAGTGTCCTCTTTTGCAAAATCAATCACCATGGAGTCGTGGAGTAAAAAAGCGATGTCCGACTTCTTATCTTGTAATATTTTACCAACTTCTACTGCTCTCTTTAAGAACAAATCGCTCGTGGTGCTCTGAATAATATAATTTAATGCGTGATGGTCGTCCGCTGGAATCACCCTATCGAAGAAAGTTTTTACTTGGTTCTCCTCGAAGTATTTTTGGACCACAGCTTCTCTATTATACGCACGGCTGGCTAGGCGATCTTTTGAACTGGGATTATAGAGCCACGCAAATATTCTCCGCTTTGCATCGTCTCTCGTTACCTGCCCCCTATAAACATTTTTGACGTTCCACTCGTGTAAATCTTCTTGTGGTTGTTCGCGACCCGACAACGCTAGGAGGGTGCGAAGCTCGGCGGCATTGAAGTCAAGCTCTACAAAATAATTATTTTTTGGTTTAATAATAGACCGGAAAGTCCGGTCCAACGTAAGAATTGGAAAACTAGACTTGGTTGTTGTCAAGCGACCTGTTTTCGATTTAAATGGATCATAGTCTATACGGTGTCGGTTTTTAACAGCGAGTTTCTTATACAGTGATCGTGCACGGGGGCGGGAGATCATCTTTTGAAGAGGCGAGAAGTCAATCTCCAAATCGCGCTCTTTAATCGCTGCCAACATTTTTACCACAGACAGTAGAAAATCATAATTTTCTGGCTTCGGATAATTTTCAATAACGTGTTGGGTGATCTGATTGCGCAACTCACAATAATCCAATAAAAACTTTTCTGGTATCAGATCATAAAAACAATTTTGTTCTAAATCTACTTTTGCGGTCTGACATGCACTGAGATGGTGGCGAAGGTGTCCGTTGAGTGCCAACCACTCCTCTTTCTTGCTCAGAGGGCATACCTCGTGCATAGGTTTGCCTGCGCAGTACAAATTGGCATACAAAACTGGTAGGTCTAGGTGCGAAGAATATTTCCACGTGGCAGTTAAGCCCGCGGGAATCTGACCGGAAAGGAATGAGCCTTGCACATATACACCAGCGCACTCTTTTTTGGTGTCCAAGTTTTGAAAAATCAAAATAGCCTACAGCTTCGGTGTTTCATCCGGCAGTACCTTTCCTGGTAAATGCGGCGTCGGAGTTTTCTTAATTGTTATATTAACATATTCCTTGGCAATGTCAAGTCCAAACTTCCTATAAACTTGAATTATTTTTTTAACTTCGCGATTAAAACGCCCCGAATCTTGTGGTGCGCCAAGTTCTCGTAGGCGAATAAAATAATATAATTCTAGCCAAAACTCATTTGGATAAAGGAGATAGGCTTCATCGGGATCGATGAATCCTCGGTTAACAAGCTTGGTCTTAGTTACAATGTTATCACCCTCTACACAGGCGGATACTTTATTATAAGAAGGATAAGAGCGGCAATATGTATTGTACGCACCAATAAAAAAGTCTTGAAGATTTTCAATATCGTATTGATATGAACGATAAAAATACTTATCAAATAGATTGGCGGCTGTCACACCATAATGCGCTCCATCTCTGCCTGCCATATATCCTTGCATGACTGAGTGATTAATATCTGCGACCAATCGCCAAGGGGCATTGGTGTCCACCATAAACCCGTGGTTCTCTGCTGCTGATTTATAAAACATAAAATTTGGATCTGCGAGCCACCTAATTTTATCCTGGTCGGTGCCGTGTTCGCCATCACCTAATTCAACCACGAGACCACTTCCAAAGTTTGCAAATGTGTTGGAAGAAATAAGCCCAGACAGGCTAATAAACGCGGCTCCATTATTAGTCACCATAAGCTCCATAGTCGCTTTGATGAATGATGTCAAGTCATGAACTTTCTTTTCTCGACCATCTTGCTTAAACCAGTTGCCGACCAAACTGTCATATAAGCTAATCAAATATTGATTATATGCTTGATGAACGCTGGTCCACCCTTTTATTGCTTCAGGGGCAATTATGTTAAAGATGCCGTCCGGAGATAATTTCTGCCCCAGCCGCGCTTGCATAAAATGTAACTGCAAATCCGAGAAAGCATCTACAACAAAATCTGCACCAAATACAATATCGCTCGCACCGGGACCAGTTCTTTTAAACTCTTTTAAATTCGTTTCTGATAAATAAATTATATTTCCAGTTGGGTCTAACTTCCCATGGAAGTTTCGATCATACCAAAAATCTATGGTTTGCTCTAAAAGCCAATCGGTCGCAATAATATGTTTCCAATAATTTCGTAAGTCGAAAATTGCCTGCGAATCCTTGCCGTTCTCTGCTTGCGCTAGAAAAAAATCAAAGTTTGCCTGATTTGGATTTGGACTAGCCATATTTGCTGTACTCCTAGTATTTCTTTATAATCTCGTTGACCTTTCTCTGGGTCGCGACTTTCTCAACTGCTTTTTCCGCTGCTTTTTGTGCTTTCTCGACCGGCTTGTTGCGTGTGTTGGGCGTTACCCCGGAAAATACCCCAGGTCGGCTGCCGAGCCATTCATTTCGTTTGTTGAAGAATCTACCACCTGGCTGTGGGTACCCCTCTACCGTCTGCGTCCACCCATTTTCACTAATCGAGCCAACAAGCTTGGTGCAGCCAAAATATCCGCCGAATCCCATTGCAAGGGCTATCTGGTAATCCTGCGTCTTCCCGATACTGCCAATATCAATATAAAAATCTTTTCCAAGATCAAACAAATTATTGCCGAGCATCTTAACAGTACACTTTTGGGGCACACTTACCTCGCCGCCTGCGGAGATGACGGCTGCGCCGCCTTTCCCGTGCGTGTTTTGGGTAGTGCTGAATTCTTCTTGGTCCATGCGCTCAAACGAAACTTCCATTGATGGTCCCTTATCATGGTTAAACCCGATATGGTAGCATCCGTTTTTGGCGTCCGTCTTATAGTCTCCTGTACGGTCATTTACACCATATACGTTGGTCGATATGGAAACATATTTGTGCTTCACCGGGAGATAGTGTCTTGGGTCTGGACCCAAGGAGCGCTTTGGGGGCGTGAAGGTTTTAGTATTAAGTCGCGATACGTTGCCAAGCGGGTCTGCGCCACCTTTAACGCCATCAACCTCGAAGCCCTCAAACTGAATCCCCCCTGCGCCATCGCCCACTTTGTGCATGTCGGCAGACCAAAAGCAGCCTCCCATCACAGCGCCGTTGGGCGAACCGCCGAGGGCGGGCACAATCAAGTCCTTAACAATATCTGTGAGAAATCTCTGAAGCCCCATTGTTGTCTTCTGTGGTCCGATAACATTATGCAGCATCCACGCCTGGAAAAGCTTCAGACTAATTGGTATGTCTGCCAACGGGCACGAGTACAACGTCCCGCCTTGGTTGAAATCTTTATAGTCCATTGGACCCAGCAATATACGAGTGCGCTTGCCGTCCCGAACGACCTGATTTGCATAAGCTCGCTGAATCGCGGCTGATAGAATGTCGCCAAGATAAACATAATGCAGTTGAATGTACATACCTGTTGGGTCTATCGGTAGGTGCCCGGTGCCTGTGGTAATACCCTCGGCAATCTTCTTCTGCCTTTCTTGGCTAGCACCTGCTTTTTTGGCTGCTGCCAGAGCATCAAATTTGTTTTTGTATTCGGTTGCTTGACCCTTGCCTGTCTTCCCTTTCATCTTGTCCGACTCCACTTGGACATTCTGAGGGTTTGCCAAGATATTTGTGGCTCTCTTTTTTACCCGTGCTCTGAAGTCAGCCCACTCTTTTTTGCATTCCGCAGATGCAGTCTCGACATTCGCGCACTTCGGCGGGGTCTTCCAGGCAGAATCGCCGCCGTTGTTCTTCGTCGTAGAGACCTCAGACTCCATCCGCGAGACTTCTTTGACGGCTTTCATGGCAGCCTCATTAGCACCGACCATGGATCCGATGCCGGTCACGACCATCTTCTTCAGCAAGTTGGCAACAGGGACGCCTGCACCAGTGACGTCAAGCTTCTTCACCGCGTTGACTGCCGAAGATGGCTGTTCGACCACAAGTCCCAGTAACTCCTTCTTTACGTTCATTGTATAAATGGAGTTGTTCATAGCCAAATCACTCATAATCGCTGACCACTTTTTTAGACGGGGGTCGGCGGTCAGGGCTTGGTATTCTGCCTCGGCTTTGGCGTGGGCTTTCCCCGTTTTTGCCGAGTCCCAGGCGGCTTTTAGGGCGCTCCCCTTACCCCGGTCATCAACATCGACGCCAATTATGCCCGCCCGCGCGACCTCCGAAAGCGCGTTATTTTCCACCTCGAAATCCTTCGCCATCGCCTCGTGTTTGACGGCATTCAGATCAATCTTATCAACATCTCCTGCGATGCCCCATTTTTTGAAGTATGCCTCGGCTTTGTCATTCTGAGGTTGACCGCTCGCATCCGGGTTACTGACAATCTTTTTAATGTGTTTTATGTGTTTGACAAGGGCTGCTTTGGCTTCAGTCCGTTTTTTCTGTGCGGCTGCTGCCTCTTTAGAAGCTTTGGTGCCCTGGTACTGAGACGGTGGCGGTCCAAAAACATCCATTCCAGATGCGTCGCCCTTCTGCGCCACCTCTACTGAGGCAAGGTAAGTGCATTCTAACTCCACTGACCCGTCTTCTCCCAGTGTTATCTTCGGAGTATCGCTCTGGTGGAGAAGGAGACTCGTCACCTGATTTTTGATTTGGTCAATCTGCTTTAAAGTAAAATGCAATGGCGCATTTTGCGGCAATGCCCAACCATAATTGATACGAATGATAAACGCATCTGGATTGGCCACCTTTTCCCCCTTGATATTGAGGATCTTGAACGGAGGCTCCATGGCTAGATCCAAAGGAGAGGCGAACTTACCGCCAGATCCGCGTGTATCTAACGCTGCCAAAGATTCCGCGACAAACTTTAATTTTGCAACTCTGGTCCTTTTGACCTCTTTGCCCCCGGCACCACCTCCATCAGCTTCATAAGAAAATTCTTTCAAACCGCAAGATGCGCCGCGTGGCTGACTACCGTCCATTATGCGTTGGATGCTCTCAGTCGTAGTCCAATTCGCAAACAGCACTTGTTTTGCGGTACCGCTCGTTGCATTCTGTTTTTTGCCTTCGACAGCATTCTGCTTCGCAAGCTCCGGATTATCGTGGTTGACCAGATAAATATCGACATATGGCACCAACATTGCCATCTGGTGGGGGCTCATTTCCATGAAGGTTTCCAGACCGCTTTTTAGCGTTAACTTTTGTTGAAGCTCCTGCGGATCTCCGTCAAAGACAGTGAGCCCCTTATATGCTTTGGGTCGATTTTTTGGCGACGTGAAATAAGGCAGGTTCTCCATTAAAAAACATTGGGCATTAATTCGTTGTTGTTTTGCCGCGTCGGGATTTTCGGTGTAATAGTTATTCATCTTCGCGACGTCACCCTTGGTGAGACTTGGATCGGTCTTTTGATTACCGGTCGGGATCTTCTTTGGATCCGGAGTGTTTTTAGCCGCTACATTTTTCTTTGCGTCGCCTGTGCCTGTACCGCTCATAATTTACCCCTTAAAACCCCCAATATGTCAATAGTCGCCCAACTGGAGTTGGTATAAGAATAGTTGTCCCGGTGCGAACATGCCCTTCGGTGGGGAGCCCGTTGTACATCGCGATTACCCACCAAGCTGTGGGATCTCCATAATGCTGTTCAGCTAATTTATAAAATCGATCCCCCACTTTCCATGTGTGGCGAATGTTGGTTAACTCGCGGCGCTCATCGTCAGTCAAATCTGACCAAATTGGGCTGGTGTAATGAGTGCCGATGGGTATGTCGCGACGATATAACCAGCTATGTTTTTTTTCTCTCTTATTATATCTCATTGGTTTGTGTCCTGCATCGTTTTGTTTGCCTCTGCTTGCTGAGCCTTTGATAGTTGAGTTGGCAGGGCAGGCAAACCTGCCTCTGCCCTCCGAAGATTCTCGACCTCCAGATCGGTCATTTGAACCTCCCCCGCTGCCACCGCGGCGGCTCTCTCCGGGTCTACCCCCTCTGGTATGTCCGGGTTGCCCGATGCCCGCGCTGCCAGTGTTTCATCCAGGGCGCGTTCTTCGGCGTTGGTTCGCACTTGCTGCACGATGGTGGAACTTATTTGGTAAGGAAACGACGTGAAATCCCCCACGCCGACCTTGCCTCTTGCAAACCCAAGCGCATGTTCATGCAGGACTGTTATTTCAAGGCTCAAAGATATGAGCTTCGGATAGATACTCCCGCCGTTAGTATATACCCCCTGATCAAAATCGGGGGAAACATCCACGCCGGATACGGTGCCAAACAAACCACTCGCCAAGGCAGCAGACCCATCTCCGCCACTATTACCAGAAGGTCCCACCCCAGAAGATGCCAAATTTGCGAATTTGAACTTAAAATAAGGTGGCGAATCTAAGGATGAAGCCAATGCTTCTTTGCCGCCGGTAGCCCAAGTTGGATACATCATCTGTACTAGCCGTTGACATTTGTCAAGATTTTCCCACGCCTCTAAAAGACTCCCGGCAACGACATCCCATTCAATGCTGATTACGCGCTGGGTGTTTTGGAAGGTTTGGATCGGATCCATCCGCCCGGAAGCATTAACCGAGTTCCAGTTGCACTTGTATGAGTCTGTATACGAAGTAACAAAAGCCCCAAAACTAACCCCGGCACCCGTTGGAACACTTAAAATATCTATAGCAATATTTGATTCCAATACCTTGGCAGGATTTGGCCACTTCGGCGCGTTGGGGTCCTGTTTCGGCTTGGGAATCGTCTGTTTTGGTGGTGGTGGCGGTGGTGGTGGGGTGTTTCCGGTTTTTCCAGCTTCTTCTGCCGTTGCCCCAGGCGTGCCGAGAACTCCGTCGTTTACAGCAGGCGCACTCCCCTTGGCAACTTTCGCGTCTTGGGCGGCGTTGGCTTCGGCTGTGGCTGCGTCGGTGGTTTTTGCGGTGGCATTGGCACTTGCCGATGCATCCGCTGCCTGGGTATTTGTGACAGCTTTAGTGTCCTTGGTTGGAGTATCCGCCACAGCGTTCTTTGCCTGGGGATTTGCTTTGTCCCATTCTGCCTGAGCTTTTTGCTGCTGCTCCCAGCGCTTAAAATCTCTCGTGTATGCCGCATGCAGAGCATCGTTTTTTGCATCGGCATTAGGAGCTTCGTCGTCCACCCACTGCGGAACTTTAGGAGGTACTATTTGATCTCCCGGTTTCCAGGGAGTTTTTGTCGTTGCTGGTGGTGGCTTTGATTCCGTGATCTGTGGGCTGGGAACGTCCTTTTTTGGTGCATCGGGCGGCTTTGATTCCGTGATCTGTGGGCTGGGTGTGTCCTCTTTCGGTGCATCGGGTGGCTTTGAATCCGTGATCTGCTTGCTGGGTTTGTCCGGTGGTGGAGCAGGCGGGGCTTCGGACTTACCTGCACCAATCAAAGCGTTGATCATGGCATCCGACTTTTTCTTATTGGCAGCCTCATTGGCTGCTGCCTGCGCTTCACATGCGGCTTTGTCTTTTGCTTCAGCACAATGCTTGTAATCACCCACTGTTTGAATCTCCTGCCAATGTCCACATTAATATCATTTGTAACATATACTCCTAATTATAATCCCAAAAATTTTTGCGCCTACGATCAACCTTTAAACTTTCCGCGTATTCGATCTCGTTCGTTCAGCTTCTTGGCAGTAAAACGAGCCAATTCGGTGCCGTCAACTTCCAAAATAACAGTTTGAGGGATGCCTCCGCCGCCTGCGGTGGACGCCTTCTTGGATTTAGTTCCGCCACCAAGAGCACCCTTTATCATTTCCGCAAAGCTATCAATTCCTCCACCAAGACGAACGGCGGCTGAATATTCATGTGCCTGTTCCACGAGATCGCCAACGTTATCTACAACCGCAGGGGTAATTTTTTGCATGGTGGGTCCAGCGTCTTCAAGCGTTTCAAACATTCTCGTAAATGTTTCTGCTTTTCCCTCTGGAATGTCCGAAAGTGCAGCCGACAGCCCAGCCGCTAAGCCTACAACAGCTAATATACCAAACCACGCAAAGCCAATGCCAAGTAGTGCAAGAGCCAAGCCGCCCATCAATAAGACAAACATTGGAAAAGTTTTCATCAACTCGGCTTGAGCTTCTGCCCATTTGCCCATTGCTTCGGCAATTTGAAACAAAGGAGACGCCATGAGCGGAAGTGTCTCAGCGGCAATACCTGCGCCCGATCCAACAACTATGAAGCCCATGCCCAGCTTTCGCATTGCGCCTGGTAAATCATACGCAATCACAAGTGTTGACATCCCAAGGAGCCCCTGCATTAAAGCCTTTACTCCCGGCACTGCCTCACCCATTCCCTTGCCGGAAAATTCTGCAAGCTTGCCCATGCCTTGCATCATTTGACCCAAGGCTTGCAAGTCCTCGGTGTCTATAAATGCTAGAGCGAGTGCCAGTGCGATCAAGCCAATAGACATTAGCATAAGCCCGCCCACCGCCATGATACCACCAACGCCAAGAAGGATGGCTGCCACTGCTAAGAGAGCCATTAGCCCAACGAACATGGCAAATGTCCCGATGTCTCCTGCCACTGCCAAGAAGGCTTGTGCAAATAACCACAACCCGACACCTGCCAAAGCCACACCGGCTCCAACCAAAAGCATAGCTACACCAAACAATAACATAGGCACTGCCGCGGCGGCTGAAGCTGGAGCAAGACCAAAGATAGCCGGGATCATGATGTAGATAGCTGCGGCAATTGCCAGAATCACAACCGCAAATGCAAGCATCTGCCCACCCGACATATCTTTCATCTGACTAGCCAGTACCGCGAGTGACAAAACGATTATTCCGATGCCGATGCCGATCATGATGAACGTCGCGCCAAGCGTAAGAAGCCCTTTGACGTTTTCTCCCGCCGCCTTTCCAATGGACCTAATTGTTTCTGCAAAACTTTTGCCCTGCTCGCTGGCGGCTTTAGTTGTCTTTTTTCCAAACATATCTCTCATTTTTTGAGTTGCTTTGGGAAATTTCTTGGTAGTAATCTCTACAATCTTTCCAAGCTGTCCACTCACAAACCCAAGGAGCTTCGGCACCAGCCTAAGCCCGAGGAAGGCTGTTACCATCAAGCCGATGGTGCCAATCCACC
>Ga0209434_1000367_pt1 | contig 22769 bp, 51 predicted proteins | sample ETNvirnome_2_300_FD_184068 | JGI IMG/M metagenome (GOLD analysis project Ga0209434, IMG submission 184068) | Marine viral communities from the Pacific Ocean - ETNP_2_300 (SPAdes) (version 2) | ecosystem: Environmental > Aquatic > Marine > Oceanic | place: Pacific Ocean | collected 2013-06-22
GCCTTCACTTATCACCTCAAAGTATTGCATTGTCATGCTGTGGAACGTAATGTGACCGTGGCAATTCCACATAACCCGGCACCTCTTTGTGTCGCCGACATTTCCAGCACCGATGTGAAGCACTTCAAGGATAAGCCCTTCACCGTGAAGTGTACCGTACTTGTGCTTTACCAGATCACCCGCATTCATTAATCACCTCAAAGTGCTCAGCCATATCACACTTCACCAATCCATCTGAGTACAACACCTTGACAGCATTGGGATATGTCTCAAGAACGAGGCATGGTTGCTCAGTGTATGTCATGCCTCGATCAGTCTTTGCGACCCAAAAGAGGCGTCGCTTCATCTTAACAAGATCACCAATACGGATACGTGGATTACGAAGTTTCACTTTGCCAATTCCAATCTTAGCTTGCTAATGAGCCCAGTCCTACCATTCTGCCACATCACCTTAAATCTATGGTGAGGATCCCACTTCTCTGTCCCTTCAAGCCTTTCATCTATAATAATTCCAATCACACGAAAATCCCTCGGTGATTTAGAATTAGTCTTAATTCTTACAATGTTACCTTTTTTCATCAAGAGGCTCCAGGAGATCAAGGAAAGTGCGATCAACAATTCGTCTCTCACCCATGGCAAGAACAGCATGATTTACAATTGTCACTCCGTCGGAGCGATCTATAACATCTTCTCCGATATACATCATGCTCCCGCATGTAGACCAGAATTCAAAATTGCTATGAGGCAACAACCACGTGTGCTTAATATAATACAGCTCACCGATCTTCATCAATTTTCTCCAGATAGCTAACATCCATATCCAGTCGCTCTCTACCGACCATGACTGTGAAGGTGTCAGCTTTTCCAGTCCTCGCCGCCCAAACAGACTTCTCAATGATAATCCCTGTCTTTCCAATCCACGGAGGAATAAGTTTTCCTCCCTGAACCACCTTTACGAGATCACCTGCTTTCATCTATCATCTTCATCTGTGATTCTGGCCACATCCCTACGTGCCCATCCGATTGTAGCACCCAGAACCAACCGCCATCAGCCTGAGTAGTTATCTGTTCGATGATTATACCCGTGGGCCACGTGTACTGCGTGATCAATTTCACCACGTCTCCTACTTTCATATCTGCAACAGATATGTGGGCCACTCTTCTACAATCTCACCTGTTGCCCATAGCACAGATAGTGTCTCAAAAGTATTTCCACACCTCTTTCCGTAGCGGAGTATAAGTCCTGTCATGTTGGATCTAAAGTGGTTTTGATGATTAAACTTTACAAGATCTCCCGTTTTCATAAATGCCTTTTGTTACCCTTATTATACACAATAAGAGCAGCAATTTGCATGCAACTTTAAAACGATATATCTTCTACTGACATGCCAGAGCTAAGCATCTGGACAACATCCACCAGCGCGTTAAGTATCTCATCTTCGGCGTGGCCTCTGTTCTTCATCTCAGAAAGAAAATGCTTGATATGTGCAACCCTGATGGCATGTTGGTCGGTGGCATTGAGTGACCTATATGATAAATCTGACTCACTAAGAAAATCTCTAACCATCTCTCTAAGATCTATGTTACGAAATTGTTTAGTCATCAATAATAACTATTCGGGAAGATGAGTTATGACATATAGACCCTCAATCCAATATCTTATCTTTATTCCCTTGGCAACGATATCTACAACGTCGCCGACATGGTCAGGGAAATTAACTATCATTCCGATATCTCCAGGGCCGAAGCCTTGAATTGTCATGCCCGCACTACCCTTCATCACCTTTCTTTGAACCAGATCTCCTACCTTCATTTCATTCTCATTATTGCAGGAATGATAATTTCCTGAACTATCTTGATTGTCTCGCTGGGCCCTGTTGTCTGGTATGCTCTCCCGTTAACTACAAGCTGATCGTATATTTCTTTGTCATTACCGAGCCCATTACATCTATCTCCCACGAACCAGCATGTCATATCGGTAAAATAGTCAAGCGCAAATGATTTATCCCATCCGACCGGATAAATGTCGATTGACGTTTCACCTCCCAACCTCATTTCTATAGGTGGGAAATCTGTGTCCTGCAGTTTAGTCGTGAGTGCCTCGATCAATTTGGTTCGTTGGATTCCACCATGATCAAATTTTAAGAATTCATTCCTTTGAGAATCATTAGCATCACGTCCCACGGGACTCCAGTTTATCATTGATTTTCGATAGGAAAGAAAATTTCCTGTGAGAGGATAAGCTCCAGGAAATTCATTAACATGAGCACTCTGTAAATTCAATATCACACGAATCATATGATCATAATTTATAGCTCCAACATAATCACGCATATTTTCTGATGCTAAGCACGTCCATGCATTATCTTTCCACTCATAGTATTGAGTTCCGTTACACGGCATTAAGATGATATTTTCTGGATTGCATGCGCCAAATTCTTCCCATAACATGCTGCATTGTTCTATTAAGTAGTTTAGACCACTGCCAGTTACAATACCCACCTTGCTGTGTGTCGTTAGTTCTTTAATTGCACGCGTAGTATCCCGCTCGATTTTCTTTCTAGCAGCTGTGAGAGTTCCGTCCATGTCAAATAGTACTATGTCTTTCATCCTATCTCCACGTCTTTCGCCACGCGTCCTCATGTCCCATAAAGTGATTGAGTTCCTTAATGCATCTCTTATCACGCGAGCTTATAGAGTCACATCGTTTAATATTGCTATCAAATAGAATCTGAAAAACCCTTTTAATCACTCGACGAATCATCTACACTCTCTAAAACAATTCCCTCACAGAAGCCGCCTCGTTCATACCGTTTCTTCTCTGCGCGTGAGATGACATCGCTAAAATCTATATCGTGTATCCACAAGAGCGTCTTCATAACCTCATACATGTCAGCAGCTTCTTCAACTGAAGGATTCTCAATAAACTCAGAGAGTTCCTCTGACATTTTATCATATACTCGTTCTTTAAACTCTTTCATGTCTGCTGTGTGATGCTTGCATCTCTTTCCAGACTCTTTAATTATCTGTGGTATCTTATCTCTTGCGAGCTTCATTCGAAGATATCACCTCTACCTGTCTTGCGAATTCTTCTTCTATCACGCCCGATGACCATAAAATTATGGGATCTCCATCCTTATCAAAATCAATTATAACACCTTTCGTAAGAGTTTTCATTCTAACTTTTCTCTTAATGAGATCGCCGACTTTCATCGTCATCAACCTCCTGCTGGAGCCAGTCAGGAACGAGACGGCCGGCTTTTTTTAGCTCGTATACCAGTCGTCGTCTATAATATATTTCTTCCTCTTCCAGTGTCATATAGCAATAAGAGGGATCTTCTATCAAACCCTCTGTAGGATGCAGAATCCTATATACTGGCTCGTCTGTCTTCGTCCAGGTTGCAGGATCGTGAACAGTGTTTTCAATTGTAACCTCTTCTATGAAAAGACACACACCTCCGGGGAGCCTAGACTGCCATATGATGTCTCCCGGTACCATCGCAGTCACTGATCACCCCACAATCTCCAGATTGCCTCTGGATCTTCATCCTCAAATATCTCAAGCTGATCTCTTCGAAATCTAGTTAATCCATCTGAGCTAGAGACAACTATGATTTTTTCCCGCAAAGACACAATTGTGAAAATCTTTTTCAATGCTTTTTCTGCAAGATCTTCTCTTCCAAGATCTTTGTAGTAGTTACACAATCTTTTATTGACTTTAACGAGATCACCTATTTTCACTTGTCAATCCTCTGTAATTCTCTTGAAGTAAAGAAATTTGTAAGAGTCATCAATATCTTGATACTCAACTTTATAATCGTGATCATCGCTCGTGGAAAGAGAATACATCTCTTCTGACTCTACGGGCTTTTCGGTTGTGACAGAGCTTGTCTTGTGATCTCTGATAACGTGCTGTGTAATTTTTCTATAGTTTCCTGTGATAGGATCCTTTCTGAAAGATATTACAGGCTCAAATGACTTGATGTCAGCTGCGTATGGAACCCTATTCTTAGCCACTAATGTTCCGTCCTTTCGTTGAACTTTTAGAATAACTAATATGGCACATCTCAATCTTCAATAGTATCCTTGTGTTTACTTTCGTAAATCATTGAAAGTTTTTCAGAACGCGATCTCTTTTTGAATGCACTCTCTGCGATTGATGCAGTTGATCTATCCGTATGTTTTTCAACATAGAGAAGTTCAACTGGCCTTCTCGACCTCGTATACTTTGCACCTCGCATGCTTGTATTATGCTCTCTAATCCTTCTATCAACGTCAGTCGTAATACCAGTGTAGAGTGTTCCGTCAGAGCATCTCACAACATACATATGCCATCTCTTTCTCTTTTCTAGAGACTTAGTGTCTCCCATTCTCCTTCCCAGTTTGTGTATCTTATTTTCTTAATTCCATACTCCTGAAGATATGCGACACAAAGAGAACAAGGTTTAGCCATTGTCCACATGTGATCACACTTCTTAAATCTCATAACCTCAACCTCATCTCCGGGTTGAGCAAATCTCAACACATTCATCTCAGCATGCATGTGAGAAGCCCAGGTCCCGTCAGGATACTGACGTTTGAAACTCGGGTGTGTTTTGCTTGTATTCTCACCTATCTTAATCACGTGACCATTTCGACGAAGTATCGCCGCGATGTGATAATCACGTCCATTATTGATGGCCAGCTCCTTAGCTTTGTAATACACTCGACATATTCTTTTTCCTTTGGGTGTGGTGGGTCGTCTGGGTTTCGAACCCAGGACCTACGGGTTAAAAGCCCGGTGCTCTGCCTGCTGAGCTAACGACCCTTGCGAAGTTACTTGGCAGATAGTCGGTCTGCCGTTCACCTCATCTTATTATAACGTTTCTCCGACCAGAAACATAACATTATCTATCCTACCACTTTACTGGATCATTAGGGCATAAACCCAATGGATCCACGTATCCATCATTTTTTTCCACGCCGTCATTCACTGTTGCTCGTCCTTTTGAGTTTCCACTTGGATCCACAGCTGACTTTCGTGCATTGTGAATCTGCTTTGCCCTATCTTCAAATATCTCAACACGACCAGCCTTTGGAGGCCATGATTCATCTTTCATTATCTCTAGTGAATCTACGACAAGCTCAAGAAGCTTTTCAGTATTCTCCACATCCATTCGTAGAATAAGGTTGGTACCGAGCTCAAGATTAATCATGCCAAGATTGTCTACTTGAGCACGAATAGTCATAGGGTGTCTGCCCTCTGCATCAACTCGCCGATTCCCCACACTTCTCTTAATGTATCGTATGTCTTCCATATATTAATCATCTCCTAGATTTAATGGAATGTAAATTCTTTGTCCTTGAACTTTACTCATTGAGAATGAGCCTTCAACTCTAGGAATAAGACCATGGACATCAGGCGGATAGTTTTCATTAAACTCTCTGTGTGATGCTCCGGAGTATGTCCCAAACAAGAGACCTCCCGCTTCTTGAACTTTCTTCACTTCTTCTTTAGATTCCATACATCTAAGCTCGACAGCATACTTGAAGTCCATCCTTCCAGATACCGCAAATCCACTATGTTGAACTAGAGTATACATTAACCTGCCTCCTCTGAGGCTGGATGATAATCAGAGCACGGATACTCCGGACCTGCACAATCAGGAAGCTCAGATGTTGTATCAATAGGGAGTGGGCCCCTGTTTGACCTGTGTGTTCCGCAGCCCATAGAGAATAACATTAGAAGTACGATAGCTCTCATCTCTTAGCTCCAGTGTACAGCAATGACTGCGCTGTTATGTGGTTCGTGAAATACCCGTTCAGATCGTCCCATCCCTTTCAATGCAAGATTCACCCACTTATCAACCTTAAACCACTTCTCACAGTTGTAACTAACAGCATCAGCAGGATCAATCCCAAACTCGCGTGCCTCACAACTGAAGTCGTGAATGTCTGTAGCATTAGGAATTCCGCTTTCACAATAGATCTCTAGCACTCCGTCTTTAGACACCCATTCCCCCGGTGCTTTTCCGGCGATGTGGACGTCCTTCTTTAGTGCAACTTTAAGATCGCTGTCGTATTCATCATCACCGCATCCAAAAGCTTGGAGCAGCCCTTCTCTATAGAGATTTCTAATTGTATCTCGTCTAATCTTTCTCATTGTGCCTCCTTGGCAGTAACACTAATATTATACACAGGTTTATGTCTTATTTGCATGTGCGGGATTTGTAACCACATAGTGTGTTCCCTTCACAAGTGCGTCAACAATCTCACCGCTAGGCTCGAATTTAACCTGAGCCGCTTTAAATGCAGTATTACCATCGATGGGGCCGAGCCAATCATGGCATCTCACAGAGTGTGATAAAACTGGAACACGCGTAATCACTGTCCATGGAACTAGAGAACTCATTCTTTCTTTTCCTCTTTGTCATCTTGCTTGTGGTGCCTGTACATAGAAATTGCTATCAAAGGTAGCAAGACACTATGAAGAGCCGCAAGATAACCTATCTTTCTTAATGCTCTCATAACCTTGATTGCTTTCTTTCTCATCAAAATTGTGGAACCGACTCAGGGATGACTCTCAAAGGAGAATGAGAACGGCTAAGCCTATCATCCCTGAATCAGCCAGACTACTATGTCTTATAATACATTATGATTTGTCTTATTTACACATCTATTTTTCATCGGGAAGTCCAATGCCCTGGAAATTATGATCTCCGCTCTTTATCGCAGACACCTCAGCATCAACAGCTGTTTGATACGATGGGTTCTCTTTTTCACGTTCCCAACATTCCATACAAATCAACGCGACGTCAAACATAGACATGATATGCGTGTCTGTCTCTATCATACATCGTTGACACTTTCCTTCCCACTCTCTAAGCTGATTCATCTTCTTTCTCTATTCGTTTCATTATCATTTCGATCTTATCTTTTACCCATAGTCTCTTAACCTTTAGGGTCTTTAGTCTTTGTCTCTCTACATGAGAGAGATATTTGTGTGCAGATAAGCTATCTGCCTCATCATCAAGCTTACGATGTTTCTGAGTAAGCCTGTAGATTTCATCTGAAAGATTAATATCTTGCTTCAAGATCTACTCCGTTATCTATCATTTCTAAAGCAAACAAATGTCGGGAATCTTAGAGACCCGTCAGGTGTTACCTCCTGATATCTTACCTCAACTATTCTGCCAATGAAACCACTTTGTTCATTCCAAATTTTTTCACGTAATTCATCAGAGAATCCTGACCCGACTCTCACCTCAACTCCATCAAATGTTACAACTATGGATCCAAGTTTTCCTACATGTTTTCCAGTACCTTCTTCAAGTGAGTCTATGGGAAGATCTACGTCGTGAAACGCCTTTAGCTTCATAACCTCATATCCTCTCCCAAACTTATAAGGAGCGTCAAGATACTTGATCATAGCTCCCTCAAAGCCCTCAGCGACAAAGTCATCATGCAGGCTCTTGATCTCATCATAATTAGCCTCAACATTAAATCTCTCAACAGGCTGAATGATCTCTAAGTTCACATCATTGTCCGTAAGCTTGTCAAGTAACTTATCATAACGTGCATCACACATCATATCAGGTTTCATCTCATCCCACTCTTTAAGAGGAAGATAATCAAACAAAGCTAGATACGTTGATGAAACGTCAACTGAATCTTTTCTGTATGCTTGCCTCATAATAGAGACAAAGTCGTCACCCATTAGTTCTCCATCGTAGCAGCCATCACCCATCTTGAGAAGCTCTTTCCCTATAGTTGAGTCGAAATTAGAGATTAGCTTGCCGCTACGCGCAAAGAGCTGAACACTCTCTTCACGAACAATAGCAAAACAACGAATACCATCTAGCTTTGGCTCGATAGCGATCTCGTTTCTCCCCTTTAGTCTCTTCATATCAAACTTCTGTGCTAGAGAGACATCAAATGTTTTAACAAGACTGGGAAATACGCTGTTGACGGTCTTGATAGAGGCGCCGATGGCAAGATGTTTCTTGAGAATCTTCCTCATCCATTTCTCTTCTTCTTCTGTGACCACCATGAAAACATCTTGCATCATTCCGATGGCAAAGTTGCCTGTATATGTACGACTTGCACATAGATCTGCAACAGAAAAGAATGCTCCCCAGCGCTGTGACTCCTCTTGCATAGGAAATCTAGATTCCGTTTTTGGAACCTTGACTATGTTAAAAGGTGTAAAAGGATCTAGTCCGTATTCCAAGACTTTCTTTAGGAGATCATTATCAATATTCTCTCTAAGAATAGCCTTCTTTCCATTTGATCCAGCAGTTGACTTTATGTGGCTAAGAATCTCTACAATCATTTATCACCTCAATTTCATCTTCATAGACTGTTTCAATCTCACAATCACTCCATAGAATAAGCACACCTGATGGTGTAGTCTCCTCATTCCACATGTTTATATTAGTCCTAACAATGAGTCCTTTACGCCCTCCGTGATACGGATAATCGTGACTAGACTTTACGAGATCTCCTATTTGCATTTTTTCACAACTAGAGTGATTGTTTGAATGGCCTCAATGATATAGCCATCGTGACGATAGTGAAACTTTCGCACGTCATCATTTCCTTTATACCCAGCAAGATTGGGCGTTCGTTTAAAAGAATCATGAGCAAGCTTAATCATATTATCAGTCACTCCTACATCATTAAGCTCCTTTGCAAATCTAAGCATGAGGTCTTCATACTTTTCCTTAGACATCTCACTCATTAGGTTCACCACACCGAATCTCTGTGACTCCGTCTACATATTCAAAATAAAACATATCACCTTCTTCAACAATACATGGAAATATAGCGACCGGAAGATGAGCAAGAACTATGTCGTTGTTAGTCGTGGTAATCTCTGCAAGAGCTATTCCCTTATCTACATGATCAACTGTTCCGATAAGTAAAAAGCATGTCAAAATATACTGATTCATAAAAGCACCTTGCCCCCATTATACAATAAGTGTATTCAACATTACAGGCTAGAACTTATTGTTATTCACAGCAACCATAAGAAGCATGCACGATAAAAATCCAGACACCCACCACATAAGATATGTGAATGATAGTAGAAATCCACTACCCACCAGGCACGAAACCCTTATCCTTAGCAATCCACCACGGAAGTAAAATGCTCAACGTCTGACCGGGAGAAGCTGTTTTAAGCTCCGAAACCTGACTTACGGGAACCCACACCTCTTTAGATGTTGTGGTTCTTAGAAGAGCAGCCTTACCGGTTCGTGATACCTTCATCACTGTGCCAATGATAGGAAATCCATTCTTCTCTCTATCCTCCAGGTCAAGCTTTTCCCAGAGTGATATATCTGGTTCGGGATCAATGACCTTCACGTAACTCTGGTTTGGCCACCACTTCTGCCCATGCTTGTCGACGACAATCAGCTTTTGTGTTCCCCAGTTATTAGAAAATGACTTTTTAACCAAGCCTCTCACACCTATCGGTACACGCCTCTCCTTTGGCCCTCTTCCTGTCCTAACCGTCTCTACTATAGTTCCCTCGCGTGGTGTCCATCGCTGGGTTTCAGTATTAATCTCACACTGGAGTCTGGTGATCTCACTAGACAGTCTATCTTTAAGATTAGACTCCTCTTCAGTATAAGAAGGATACCACTGTGTTCCCCTATTGCTATCATACTTTGTATTTCTCGTAGAGAAACCTGTTAGAGATCTCGTTTTAGGAGTGCATTCTTCATTTGTGCAATCTCCATACTCAGCGTAACAACCGCTCATGCTATCCAATGTATCCCACGTCACAATCCATCCTCGGCCGTGACATGTCTCACAGCCTCCGAGATCCTTAAACCTTTGTATCGCAGCATCCTTAACAGACTTTGTAAGAGTCATCCGCTCCTTATTCAAATCATCAAGAGTAGACTTAAACTCCTCTACCCTGTTAACCTTTTCTGACATGTGATATCTCCTGGTATTTATACCACAATTGTACCATAGGCATTGGTCTGTTTACATGCATGTGCCTATATGCTTTCTGTTCCAGGCGGAGGCTCCTCATCGGGCCAGCTTAAGGCCTGCTCAGCAGCACCAGAATCCTTGGTCGCAACACAGGTCCAACATTTTCTCCCACCTCTGGGTGGTGCAAATTGACGTGGATATGGAGCAGAGTCCGGTGTCGGATCGATTCCAGCCAATCCCATCTTACCAGTCCCAGATGCAAGAATGCATGTGACAAAATACTCACCTGACTCTATTCCTTTCTCACTAGTAAACATCTCAGCGGCGTCTTCATCCGATTTTGGTCCACAAACCCTTCCCTGCAGAACAGGACGCGGAGTTCTTGCCACAGCTTCGAATCCACCGTTGGGCATAGGGTTCCAAGATACCTGTTGAACCTCTTGAAGGAGCTCATCGTTAATAAGTTTTCTTAACTGTCTTCTAGTTAGTTTTCTCAAAGATTCGCTTACTTGAGACTGTGTCGAATCTCCGTCAGAACTATCGTCTTTTTCAGAAGATCCCGCTCGTCTTGTAGATGCTGATGGTTTTAAAGTTGAAACACTAAGATGCCATCCTGGATATTGTTCAACATTGAGTCCGGAAAGTCTGGGCATAAATCTCTCTCTACCGTTACTTCTTGCTACATCTAGAAGCGTGCTAGCAAAAGAATTACTGTTCCTAGCAGCGGGATTACTAGATGTGATCCCAGGCATTGGATCATAAGGCGTCATCTGAGTGTAGTTACTATAAGCACTGAGCACATCTTTGATAGCTTCCCTAGCATCGTCTACATTATTAGGAGTGATTTCCCATAGATCAGTGGCATTTGCAATGGTATCAGCTTCATAGTTTATCTTTTTCCTAAGGGGACCCCACGAAGTTTTCTCCAGCATGTCAAGTAATTCCTGTCTAAGCGGCTGGCCTTTGTGATAGGCTTGTGATATCTCATCAACAAGCTTATCTAGGTCTCTATCTCTCGCTTCTCCTTTTATGATTTTTCTTAGCGCAGCTTTAAGTATGCCACCTTCAAAGCCTACGCCAGACTTTCCACTAAGAGAGATAATAGGGCCGGATGGATCTCCTGGTTTTTTTACCATTATCCAAGCGTGCTTTCCAATATCTGTGGGGCCGCTGATGCTTCTACCTGCAACCCATATTCTACCGCTACCAGGGGGAAGTCCTGAACCTGAAGCTTCTTCTAGCCTGTCATCTGGATTTTCTTCTAAATCAGTATCTTCATTGTCATCTTCATCATCTTCAGAGACCCACCCTTGCCATCCTGAGTGATTTCTTTTCACCATGGATAGCTGCTCTAATATTATCTGCCTAAGCGAGTTTCGAGTCAGCTTCATTGATTCCTCACGTGAATATATATTCGCGATCATATCAATTAAGCAAGCATTCTACGTCATCATTCGTGGCTGAGTATAGCACAGTGAATGGGGTAACTGATGTTATCAGTTAGGATGCAACCAGAGCTGATCTAGATTGGTTACGTGCAGCTCTACAGCTACTTTGGACGTTCCACTTTTAACGTGGGTGTCGCGACGTGGGTGTCGATAAAATATGCGTCAAGCAGAGGATCACTGCAAACATGAATCCACCCGCTCTTGTTAAAAATTGCCTCATTCCCGACAAAGTAGAATGTGTTAGAAGCCCAGCCACTTTCATTAGCGTCATCAAAACAGTTTACTCTTATCACGTCAAACCCAGGAACCAGATGAGAGTGAATGTTTCTACACGAGTTTTCAATATTCACCATGATTCCATCAAAACACGGGCTTTGAGTGGGGTTCTCATTGATATTGAGCCTACCATTTCTTGGGCCGCAGCACATCAATAAAAAAACTAGAGCTACATTTCGCATATATCAGTATATATTCGGCTCCGCATCCTGTTTAAATCTCAATACAATCAAACTCACTAGATACAGACATAGCATCATTGTCATCACGACTAATTAAATTACCATCTGTTGTCACATCAAGCATGGTATCGATGACAACGCTTCCAAACTTATCCTCAAGAATCTCTGCTCTTGGCATAAGCTCCCTGATTAGACTTTGAAGCTGTTCGATTCTACTAACCATCTTTTCACCTTCCACTATTTTCTCCTTTCTCTAGTGTTTCTAAAAGATCTCTCTTAACATAAATCTCACGTCCGTTTTCGGTGTCGAGTATGACTGCTAAGCCTACACGTCTATGATAGTTGTAGACAGCTCTAGCCCTAGCTCGTAGGACAGGATAGATTCTATCCCTGTGAACGTAAGTGAGTCCCTCTGATGGGCATAGTCTGGACTCACCACCGTCATCAAATGAAATAGAGAAGGTATCTAATCCAGCTTCTTGAGCAGCTATAACAGCATCGCGTTTATCCTGATACCACTGATCACGCTGTTCTTTAGTTAAGATATAAAAGCCTTCAACAACACCACGATCATCGTTATGAGAGTTTGTTAAAGTGTACTCACGAGATCCACCATTATCTTTAGTGAAGCATGTGTCTACATTGAGACGAGCCAGATCACCTTTCTTCATCTTTGGTCTCCGAATCATAATATGAGCTAAGAGTAGATGTGATCTGATGCATGAAAGGAAGCATCTCCTCGTATCCTCTGAAAAATACGTGAGGTGCGTAAGGTTGCTCCATCTCACTCATGAGCATCTCAATCTCAGACTTCAGAATCCTGATGTCATCATCGATCTTCTTGACCTCCTCCTCATCCTTTTTCGCCTTGTAGGCCACAAAATCAATTAACTCACCCATACAAATATCCTCCTGATGCATTTATTATACCCCACACGTGAGGCAATTTGCATGCAGGAGGATATTAATGTTTATCTTAAACTATCGGTGATGCTTATGAGAATGCGGCTTATTCTTATGAACCTTGGGTGGCGGTCCCTGATTGTGAGTCCTATAGGACTTTCCATGGTGAGGGTGAGCCCAGTGTCCACCGGTGTAATGACCGTGTGACCAGTGGCCTGCGGTCCAAACCCACCCGAGAGACACGCTAATAACTGGCGCTGGCGCGGGTGATAGATTATGGGCGTGTGCTACACACCCAGATGAAAGCAGTGGAATCGCGAGAAACCCTACCAAAAACATCTTCTTCATTTTATTTTCCTCCTGTAGCAACGCTACATGTATTATAAGCTTGAGAGCAGCTTTTCATTCGGTTTTATCAGAAGTTTTTACAACTTCGTCCTCAACTAGCGGAGAGTTTAGTCTGTCACATAGAGATGTAGCAGCTGACTCAGTTATAGATGTTCCATAACATATATCTGTCCCTGTGACAAATAGTCCCCAAGGCCTCTCTCCGCCTGTGTTTCGGACCTCCCAAGACATCTTATTTTTTCTTTTTCGGGTCAATTGTTCTTCTAAACCTAGCATTCGTTAGTTTCCTCACACCACCCTTGGGTGGCTTTGCTGAGGCGGTCTCAAGTAGATTGCACCTAAAACCAGTGTTGATCTCGTCATAGATCTCAACAACAGGTCCAGTGGGTTCATCGGGATAGAATTTTACTATAGATCCGTAACCGATATCATTACCAATTGTTCTATACCAAACCTTCTGTCCTACCTCAAACCCATTAAGCTCTTGTAGAGAATCTATCTTTGATTTTGTCTTTGAAGACTTAACTTTTCGACGAATCGTCTTTCTTTTCTTTTTAGTTCCAGCCAACTTCCTGAACCTCACACTCTGGAACCAAAAGAAATCTATAGGACGCTCTAACTAAACACCTATCAAGATTATCTGTATCTCCAGGGAGGGGGATAATCTCTGTTCCCCTCGATATGCGAACAATCTGATTACGTTCTGGATCTAGAAACCATCCCCAACCAGAACCACTAATCACATAATTGGGAAGGCTGTGTGTCTCCTTAATTACGTCTGAGATGAGCTCATTAAAGGTCTCGTTGTCAACATTGTCATCTTGTGATTTTACCATGACTCAATCCTTCTATAAATAAATAATCACAAAAAACCTAATTGAATAGGCCTTTACGTGAAAAAGCGAGAGGGGATGACCAAGGAGGCTGAGCAACCAATCCCCTCTCGCACAGAGTTGCTCAGCTCACATAAACCTCTTCACTTAGATCTCTACATCCGCTATCATTAAATCCTGATGGCATTCCAACCTCGTGTCCTTGTGATTTAAGGAACGAGAGAATCCCTGCTGTGTCAGCATCGTTTAGACCAGTCTTCTCCTTGAAGTAGGTGTAGTGAAGATAATCACCAAACCACTTAAAGGCCCGACCGCTTGATCCTGACTCCAGCCACACGACGACAAATCCGTCGTTTGGAAGAACGGTACCATATAATAGCTCGTATCTGGTTCCATTCCCAGGCTGCCACTCAAAACTCTTAACCATGTATCCTCCTAAGTACATAACCATTGTACCTTATGGGATGCAAAGTTTACATGCGCATATTGCCTAAAAGCCACCAATAACTGAAATAGCTATTAGACCCGGGAGAGGTTGCTTCACATACACACCCGAGAAGAGTGTGTCGGTTCTACCTCCAACGTATGAGAAGGCTGCCTCAATCTTCTTGCTTACATCCGGATCGGATGCCATCTCTGGTGTCATGATCAATAGCATCACACCAGTTGATGCCTTTCCGCCTGGGTTTGGGCATGGAGATGACTTGAGACATCCCTGATAGAGCATGGCCCCGATGTCCTGTTTACTCACATCTCTTGCCACAGTGCTCCCTATAACCATTCTCCCTGTAGTTCCCAACATTCTCTCAAGATCCTTGGAGTCGAATGATTGTATAGGTGAATTCTCACTCGCTAGCTTTAGCACTTGCCAAAATAGCTTTGCAAAGTTTCTATTTGCTGTAGGATAAAGACCAAGCATTCCAACCTTTCCTCTGAGAAGTTGAAGCTGTTTCTCGTTATCTATCAAGATATGAGGATGAAGAGCAACATCTGCAGATAAAGACTCATAGTTAGATGCGATTGTAGGATTGAGCATCTCCTGTGATGTTGGCTTGGTTACGACATACACAACCTTTCCTGACGCACTCACAGATTTTAGATATCTATCTAGTGATTCTTGGAGGATGTGACACGCGCTTCCAGTTCCTCCCCCGCCACCTGCTAAAACAAACAGCCAGTCAACACTCCCGATACGTGTCCTAAGTGTATCCTCTACAGACGCGCTATTATTCTCAAGAACTTTCTTACCTAGTGCGATGTCCTTTCCTACACCATCCGCTCCCGGAAGGAGAAGAAAGTGCTCAGATGGAACTCCTTCAGGCTGATCCTTAACAGTCGTATTAACTAACAATGTTTTAGTGAATCCCAGATCTAAAAACGCCTTTGCTAATTTTCCACCTCCACCACCGATTCCCAGAAATGCACACTTAATTGCGCTCGCTGCTCTGTTTTCTGCAAGCATTCTAGCATCAAATCCAACGGGCTCATCGTCGTATGCTTCAACAAAGTCAAAGTCATCGAGCGAGTCATCTGATTGTGTTGGCGCTGGTGGTTCTGGTGTTACATCAGGTGATGGGTCGGGTTCTGGATCAGATGTTGTATCGTCTGCTTGACTAGACATTGTCACGGGCGCTCGATGAGTAGCCTGCTCCTGATGATCACCCAGAGTTTTTCGCTGGCTCTCGCTCGCGGCGTCTCTAAGAATCTCTTTTGCAGCCTCCTTGTAAAAATTATCTTGCATATTTTCCTCGCTTACAATTGTACCTGATTTCTCATCTGTATAAAACTGTGAATCCGAATTAGGTTTCAAATGTTTAACTCCTAAATTAGGTTTCAAATGTTTAACTGTTGTAGCCATGATATATTACTACATATTATGATCACAAGTAAAACACTTGCAGAGCATATGAATGGATCTATCACATGTTGTTATCTAGATAGAATCTCACAAGCCGATCTATAGATATCTCCTCAGCGTTGCCACTTAGTGCAGCTTTAAACGCGACATCTAAATCTCCCGACTTTTTCATTTCTTTTGATGCCTTTTGTGCATCTCCTGAATCATTGAATACGATGACCCTGCATCCTTTGATTTCACTGAATCTGTCAAAGTCACCTAGTATGACAAGACCGTCAACCGGCGACTCGTCATGATCCTGATATTGTTCGTAATAGAGCGTACTCACCTCTTAATTTTCCTCCTGTGGGTGTGATTTTTTATTATACCTGAACACTGATGCCTTTTACACATCATAAAATACTACACGCATATAAGACAAGCATTATCTTCTCCCTATCATCCGACTGTGACAACAAGCAGGTAGATGAAAAAAGAAATTGTTCCCATTAAACACAGAAGAAGAAACGACGTGAGTAACATATCCTTTAGAGTTATGCCTCTCCAAAACAACCACTTCTTAATTTTGTGCATCATTATATAATAGTTATCTTTAATGAGACCAATCTTTACTCATTTAAATAAAAAGTCAATAATATGTTCAATATAATACTATTATCAATATCAATATTTGTATCATGTTCTCCTAAACCAGATACAACAGGATCGTGGATAAATCCCGAAAAACTTAGTGATGTAGGAATATTCACAGAATCCATCCCAAAAAGAGAAGTGAGGTGGAAGTCACCACCTCACGTAAGAATATGTGACTTCTCTCCAGTAGATGTGGAACGAGTTCACGCTGCCATCAAGTGGTGGCAGGATAGAGGCTACATGTTTGCTGGAGTGTCTAATGGAGGAATATGGGGAGGATGCAAACACGGAAAGATATCAGGATCAATAACGATCTCGCTAAGCGGCCAAGACTTTAAGTTTAGCGAGCATCTCGGTGAAACACGAGTGTACAAAACGACATCTGGTATGATACTTCAAGCCAATATAGAGATACCAGAAGGCTCAGGTGAAAAAGACAGGATCTTAGAGCATGAAATAGGACACGCTATCGGGTGGGGGCACTATAAAAAACGAGGACACATAATGCATCCCGTCTATAATATGGGTGGACTTGATGACGCTTATGTTCATCACGATTTCTGAATTATTATTAGATCATCAGGATGCTCTATAGAGAATCCGCCCGACGTATTCCACTTCCCGACTGACCACCTCACCCTCACCATCTCCATTATCGCCTGGTGCTTGGGATCCTTTCCTAAGAGGAGGGAGTGATGTCCCAAGACTATTCCAATAGGAGACTCATCAGTGGGAATTATATACTTCGGCTTTTTAGTGTACCGAACAAGGTCGCCTATCTTGGGTTCTATCTCATAGCCCATCAATAATATCTATGCGTCAGCATAGATATCAGCTAAACCTTGAGAAACCCCTCAATCAATGCGTGTATCCTTCCCGTATTACATAGTGTCTTATGCACACGTGTTATTGAGTCTAGATCCCACTCTGTTGAAATCTTTGACCACGATTGTACGAGATCAGACTCAGAGCAATTCATGAGAAATCCCACTGCATCGCTAAGCTCCTCACCATCCGGAGTGTATTGTTCACGCACATCAGATAGATCTTCATCTATAGAATTCACGACTCATCTCCTTGTGGCTCCACGCCGCTAACATCGATAATAATACCCCGTCTTGCAATAAGGTAAATGCCAGCAAAAATGAGAGCGAAGAAAAGTGTCCCAATCCAGTGATCCTTTCTCCTAAGACATTGAGTATGATCTATTGAAGTCTTAAACAAGTTCATATTATCCTCACATATTGGTGACTAAAAGCCACGAAAGTCCGATTGATGCCAATAGTAAAAGAATACTTGCTAGACCAACCAGATGATATTTTCTAATAAATAAACTAAACCTATCCATAAAGCCAGACCCACTATGAAGAAGTTCAAGGTCTAAAACCTTGCTTTCAAGATAAGAGACCCTATCGTGTAGTACCTGATTTCCATCCCGAAGATCAACCATTATCTTTTTAAACTTTGGAAAGTCACTCTCGAGCTTGTCTAGTCTCCTCAAGAGAAGTTGCTCGGATCTCTCAGAGCCGTCTTGAACATCTCTAATGACAGCTACGAGCTGACTACTCATACTAGATACCTCAGTCTGCATCTGATTTTCTATATCAGCTACCCTCTTCTTTAGTCTGCTCTCGGTGTCAGAGGCTCTCTTATGCAGACCTCTCTCTGCCCTTGTCCACGGCCAGTCAATCATGTTCCTCTCCAGTATGATCATACAGCATGTGTATTATTGTTTACAATTTAATGATCAATAACGCCATCATTAAGATAAAGTTAATGACTGATAAAAGCATAGCTCCGTTAGCTAGTCTGGCTAATTTTTCATTATCTCTAACAATTCTGATATATTGTTCTTCCTTCATCGCGAGAAGCTTTTGTCTACGCATGCGTCACCTCACCTATATAAATATAGGCGGGCACTCGATGAAATCTATCCTATCCGAAGAGGACCTTTGATACCCGAAATAGGCGGCTTTGCACCGCTTAAGTCACTAGCAAGCTTCGAACCTGATGGTGCGTTTCTTGCTAGGTCAACACGCCTCTTATACGCAAATGCTCTCTGCTCTGGGGTTAGGCCACAATGATACCGAGGCTGTATGAAAGGCATATCATCCCCGTATAATTCTGGCTTTTGCTTAAATATCCACCCATAAGATCTATTCAGAAATGCGCTCCAGACCTCACTCTTGGCTCTCAGCTCCCCAACTGTGGGCATCTTAGACAGCTGGATATATTTTAATGCAGCAGAGCAACAGTTATCCCCTCTTAGACCTGACCTGATTCCTGCGCGGTTGATCTCGTCATCACCTTTCCACTCAGCGAGAGCCTCCTCATACGCAGCTGCAGATTTATATGGCGCCTTATCTGGATCACCTTGAAATCTTCCCACTCCAAGCAAAGTAGCAATCCTGTCTAGAGGGCTTCCCTTTCTAGTTTGTGATATTGCTGACGTGACACCAAGCGGTAATTTCAAATCGAAATCCTCTTTCGCTTGACCAAGTGCTGTAAGTCTATCAAAAGCATCAACAACACCAGCATCTTTCATTGCCTCACCTGCTGCACAAAATGCTAAGAAGTGAAAGTAATTATCCATTCCTGGTATGTTTGCGTCTACCTTCATCCTAGAGTATTTGCTAAGCTGGTTTGCTGCACCAACAAGCTCTATGCTTGCTGAGATACCTGTCTTTCTTGGCCTGACAATAGCTGGAGACTGAGGTTCATCTTCGATATCTGGATCAACCCCTTTGCTGATGTCCCCCCATGGGACAGCCTCTGCCTCTCTAATCAGCTCCTGACGTATGATTCTTCTAAGATCAGATTCTTTTATTAGCATTAATCACTCCCGTCATAAGATACATATTATCTCGTGGGAGTAAATACTATCACATGCTGCTGTACGAGAGTGGATGTACGATGGTCTCCCAAGCCTCACCCACTGTGTAATAACCGTCAGCGATACTCACCTCACAGCTGTGCTCGTAGTCGAATGCACCGCACGCGATGATTAGTGGAGACTCACGGATGACCTCAGCCACAAACAATAGAAAACCAATCCCAAAAATCACACGTACCATGTTGACCTCACGCCCTAATTATACCAAGGTTTGTGCGTCATTTACATGACGCTATGATATATCAAACTCCGGGACCATTGGAGGCGTCGCGATACAGAGGTTCCTGCTCGCCCCGGGACGATCTGGATAGCTCATTATCTCATCACTTGTAAGACTCCCGATCTGTGATGAAAATCTTATATCTATGGGAAACACAGCAGGCTTTGTTCCCATCTGACGAGCTAACTCATCTATAACCCGCTTGACTATGTTTGCGAAGTCAAACTTGTCCCTCATCTGCCACATCCCGTTGTTGAACATCGGATGCCATATGGCCATCTCAGGATCTGCGCAAACTCCAATGCTCTTTCCAACGCCAGTTTTTGGCCCTGCACCAGCCTGACCTATGGTCACCTTGAGATCATCTAGAGATGGCTCAGCAGTGAATAGCTCCTCGTCAAAGAGCCGAGTCATCACATCGTCTGCGTCCGCCTTTCTTGATCCTTTGCTTCTAAGTGCCTTTCCAAATGACATCCACTTTCCAATCCACACGTCAAGAGACTGGTTGGCCCTCAGCTTGAGATCACCTATTCCAGGAATACCTGCATTCAGCGCGCCAACAGCGTCGTATGTATCATACTTTATCTGACAGAAAACTGCATAATCCTTGGGGCCGCTGCCTATCTTAACCCTATACCCATAAGCGCCTTGTTCAGATCCGTGAGGCTTAATGGCCTGCGCAAAAAGCTCGTGAAGAAATGGGACGTATCCCCGGCTTTTAAATGCCGAAAGTGTCATGGGTGACGAGTCCCCTATTAGATACTTAAATATCGCAGCCCACGCTATATTGACCTTCTTATTCTCAGCGTGACTACGAACTGTCGCATTGACCCACTTGCTTACATAATCAATCATCATGTCGGACCCGCTTAGATCGCCCGGGTCTGTGGGCATGCCAATCTCACGGAGAAGCTCCTTGCGAATCATGCGTCTTAGCTCTTTCTCAGAGATGTGCATAGCCTTCCTACCCAAAGTTAATCGAATTGTCGCCGTGCCCGGCGCTTCTTTTATGAGCCTTGGTGCCAACAGGTGCCTTTTTTGATTGTGTAACAACGCCGTTCACTAGCGTGTGAACAAGGTCATCCTTGGGGCTGAAATAATACACCTCCTCATCCTCCTCTTCCTCTGATCTCCGCTTGGCACGATCAAACGCTGTCTCCTCTCTAAGCATAGCACGATGAAACCTCTTCGCTCTATTGATCTCCTCACCAATGACACCTCGTAAGTGGCGTCGTGTCATCCTCCTGGTGCCGAATGCACGTCCCATCTCTCGTTGTATGATGTCTCGTAGCGTAGATCTTGATAGAGATTCCGTAAGAGGAGGGGATCCAAGACTGTCTTGTAGCCTCGCTTCTTCTTCTATCTCATCAAATATTGGGAACTCGCTATCTCCTAGCTGAGCTGGACTTTCTTCGTATTTCGTATACTTCTGTTCCTGTCCAGGTATGCGGACGAAGACATTGTTGCCGTCATCTATAAGGACGCCTTTATAAGACTCTCCGTCGATCTCTACTTCTGCATCGCCTGTGGAAGTCCACCTCTCTCCCCTCCCCTTGTGGTCAACACGTTTGGTCCACGTGACGCCTGCTAGCTCAACAGTTGACTTGCTAGGAACAGGCTCAAAAGATTGCTGGGGTTCTGCCTCTGAATCAGACTTCTTCTCTTCATCCTTAGCGGGCTTTTTGCCAACCTTCGCCATAACAGCTTGAACGTTCGTGTCCTTCATCATCTCAGGGTAAAGAGCATTCTTTTTAGGGACTGTAAATGATCGCTTGGCTCTCTCATACGGCTTATCATCCTTTGTAACGGCAAATGCCCTAAGCACGCCCTTCGTCGCTGTACCCTTCTGATCAAAGTTGTATGAGTAGGGATCCTTTGGGCTTCCCTCAAATTGCCCTAGCTCAACCTTCTCTGTCTCTTCTGACTTGTCCATACCACCAGGCTCTCCATATCTGTCTAGCGCCGTGTCGATAAGATCAATAAACCTGTCATTAACAGAATCATATTTGTCACCGCCCTCCATGTAGGGTTTTAACTGATCACTTAGCTTTTTCCAAGCTATCTTCCTCTGTTCGGGATTGTCTTTATTCGTCTTTAGCCTATGGGCGAGCGTTGACATCACAGTCTTCTCGTCAGATGTGATAGCAGCCTCTCTTAAAAGCTCCCTCTCTATCATTCTTCTAAACTGTGCACGTGTCATATTCACTTTACTACTCCTTATGCTTTCTGTCTTAAGTGTGATATGCCTTAAGGGCATCTTCAGCGTCTTCCTTGCTGTCATAGTAGGTGCACTCACCATCCTTCTTCTTGCTTCTTCCCCAGCATTCACCTGTCTTGTTGGATATAACAACCCAGCCTTTCTCTCTATTTTGAACACAGCCATCTGGTGGACACTTGCCTTCATTGAGGCTTCTTATGAGCTCCTCTCTTATAATTCTCTGGAGGCGTCCGCGTGTCACCCTCATCTATAGTTCCAGCTTTCTTATAGATCTTTCCATGTGCTTTAGCTCCTTAACGCTTGGAAGCTGATCAGCTGCTGACTCGCCCTCCTGAAGCATGTTCATTCCAGAGAGAGATGAGCCCATCTTCTCAACAAACTCAGAGATTCCGTAGAGGGTTTCCCTCATGGTTCCTGTCTGCTCAGCTGCAAGCTCAGAGATTACAGATGCAGCAGAGCTTATCTTGCGACCAGCACCCTCCATCTTTCTTCCCCCTCTGCTCTCAACGAATTGTTTCATCTCAGACTTCTTCTTCTTGTCACTCTCGTTTAGAACCTGAAGAGAATCCTTGAGGATCATACGTCTTAGTTTAGTTTTTGATATTTTCATTTTTGTTTCCTTAGATTAATTGGACATTATTCCCAATGTGACTTTATCTATAAACTCTTCATTTTCCTCATCGGGCTCATGAACAGTAAATGTTATGTAACCATCACCTTCAATATCAGCGCCATCTGCCTTGAATCCCTTGACAGGGATATCTCCGTTCTCAGTCTGCATGTTTTGTAGCATTCTTATAAGCTTGGAAACTGGCTCCCCGTCATTCCAGTAGACTTCTTGCGCCGAGGCGGAAGCGTCAGGCAGATTTGTGCTGGCAGCCGGAAGCCAATCTGCTGTGTCCCCGCTACCTGCAGCATGGTCAAGCGCACTTTGCATATCTGGCGTAAGATTTCCCGGATTGACACCGGCAACATCAAATCCTGCTGCCATCAGAACTGCTATCTCATCATGCGTAAGTGATCGCACACCTCC
>Ga0209434_1000368_pt1 | contig 22728 bp, 6 predicted proteins | sample ETNvirnome_2_300_FD_184068 | JGI IMG/M metagenome (GOLD analysis project Ga0209434, IMG submission 184068) | Marine viral communities from the Pacific Ocean - ETNP_2_300 (SPAdes) (version 2) | ecosystem: Environmental > Aquatic > Marine > Oceanic | place: Pacific Ocean | collected 2013-06-22
GTGGTAGTGTATCTTTTTATCTTAGGCTGCATAATGCCAAACATCCCTTCACGCTGCCACAAAACTTTAATTTAGTTGTCGCCCCAGTATCGCGGTCGTGGACAGAAGGCGAAGGCCTTGATATGGATGAATATCAAGATTTAGGGTCTGCCAACTGGATGCAATCGGATAGTAGCACAACTTGGACTTCAATCGGGGGAGATTATTTAACGGCTTCAAATTATAATGTTCTTTTTGATAAGGGTTATGAAGACATGGAGATAAATGTATCACAAATTGTCGAACAATGGATCGCCGGCACGTTTAACAATTATGGATTTGGAGTTCATTTAACCGCCAGCCAAGAAGCATATTTTTCAAGTTCCACAGGTCAAGACACCACGGTTTTAATTAATAATACCGTCGGTGCACTACAATCATATTATACCAAGAAATTTTTCTCACGTTCTACCGAGTTCTTTTTTAAGCGACCGGTTATTGAGGCACGTTGGGATTCTCGGGTTAGCGACGATAGAGATAGTTTTTTCTATTCTAGTTCACTAGCCCCAGCTGCTGACAATCTTAATAAGCTGTATTATTATAACTACATCCGCGGCCGCCTCGTTAATATACCCGACATCGGAACGGGCACTATTTTAGTATCTCTATATTCTGGATCCACGACTCCGGCGGGATCAAAGCTAACGCTATATAACGGGGATACAAACATAACTGGTGGCTATGTAAGCACTGGAATTTACTCGGCTTCTATGGCTATAACTGCGGCCACCACCCCCCTACAAGTTGTTTATGATGTTTGGCACAGTTCGAGTACGGAGTATTTTACGGGGTCGATTTATCCCGAAAAGATGCCGACCTATGACTTTGCTCCGGATTTTTCAAGGGTTACAAGTTGTAAAAATCTTAAAAAATCGTATTCGGCGGGTGACAAGACAAGATTTAGATTTTTTGTTCGCAATAGAAACTGGACTCCAACAATTTATAGTAAAGCAAAACTGAATAACCCAACGGAGATAATAACTAGCGCTTCTTATTCTATCCAACGTGTAAGGGATAATTATACTGCCATTGCTTATGGGACTGGTTCCAATTATAGTACTTATCTGTCTTATGATAGAGAAGGTAATTATTTTGATGTGGATATGTCGCTGCTGGAGGCGGGATATATGTATGAGATAAAATTATCTTATTATAATGATAGTATAGGCGACTGGCAAGAACAACCACAAACGTTTAAATTTAGAGTTGAATGATAATTAGGATATGGCATTTAAAGATTACTTTGATAAAGCAAAGTCTATTCAGGCGTTAGCCAACAAATCCGCTGCCGACATAGGCAACGAAGTTGAGTCTGTTGGGTACCACCAAGAAGACATAATTCGTGAAGAGAGATTTATCCCTAGGGTTGATTATGAGTACCCGGATAATTTTGCTCATTATGGATCGGCGGAAGAGTATTACGACCAAAGCTTAAAAAGAATATATGAAGACTATCCATATGATGGTTCTTTAAGAGAAAGAGCTAAGTGGGAAAATGAATCAACCTATTTAGATCTCCATATATTTAATAAATCATATCCTCGCACCAATGGATATGTTGTTCTAACAGCAGATGGTTATGGGACTTCTACGATAACTGACGGTTACGGCCTTTCATCGCAGCCGGAATACATTTATTTTAAAGGTGGCCCCCACCCAAGTCTTGACACGACACTCTCTTATGCTTCCCAATTTACTGGGTCAAACGTTTATGAAACAACCAAAAATCGTGAAAATAACTTAAAATGTGATTTGCAGGATGAAGGGGTGTCTGTTGAATTTTGGTTAAAAAAAGATGCGTTTTTCGTCGACACCACCAGTGGGTCGGCCGCCACAACGACATTAATAATGTACTCCACAGGCCCGCAGAACACCAATACCATCACTCTTGTTTCGACGGACCGCACTACTATAACATATACGGCGGCCGCTAGCGAAGACACATCAGCAAATGAATTTGATGCTTCTGGTACTGATCCTGCTGCAAAAGCGGAATCTTTAAAGGATTGCATCGAGGCCTCCGCGGGCCATAATGGAAAAATATTAGTGAGTCAAGCTGGTGGCACTCTGTATTTAACCCAACAAGAAGTCGGGCCCGGAGGAAACAGTACCGTAACAGGAGATCTCTATTACACCCAAGCCCCGAACTTCACAGGGGGCGCCGGAGGTTTGCGCCTCACCAATAAAGAAGTTATTTTCGATCTTTGGAACGGCGAAGACTCTTCGTCAGTTTCGTATGGGCGCTTTAGGGTTGAACTCTATGGCAGCGATGACAAGTACGCCGGCGGCGCAGATCCATTCCTGGTGACGATGATGTCGGGAACTAGCGGGTTTGCTAGCGCTTCCGTGGCGCCCAGCACCGTTACTACATCTTCTGTTGCAGATGGTAACTGGCATCACTATGCATTTACTTTTAGGTCTGCTTCTGCTGGCACTCTCTCTAAATTCTATGTTGATGGAACTCTCAGCAACGAGACAACGATAGCTACCGTTGGACCAGATGGACATGCTTCGCCATGGCCGCTTAATGAACTCCCCAGCTCGGGACTTAGAGCATATATCGGAGCGCTAATAGAGCCCCCCAGCGGATCCGCAGCTTCTGCCACCGCCGGTAAGGTTTCTGGCTCCCTAGATGAATTTAGATATTGGAAGACAGAAAGAACAGGCCAACAGATCGGGCGCCATTGGTTTACTCAAGTAGGCGGCGGCGTTAACACAGATCCGACTCCTTTTGTAGAGACAACCGAAGAAGCCAATACAAACTTGGGCGTTTACTTTAAGTTCAATGAGGGGATCACGGGAGCCGAGGCAACTGATTCCGTGGTGCTTGATTATTCCGGGCGCCTCTCCAATGGTGCGTGGACAGGATACACCACAAATTCGAGAAATACAAATTCGGCCATCGTTGAATCAGCCGCGGCAATAAAAGAGTTTAAAGATCCAATTATTTATCCATTCCATCCCGAGGTTACCACTCTCGCCAAAAGATTGCAGTTAACGGGCTCGAATTATGATGTAAATAACAATGCATCTATGTATAATCTTATGCCTAGCTGGATCTCCGAGGAGGATGCCGAGGGGCAAAAGAATTTAAAATATCTGACTCAGATAATGTCTAGTTATTTTGATACCTTACAGATCCAAATTAAATCTCTGACGGATATCAAGGATATAACCTACAATACGGGTAGTAACAAGCCATTGCCATTCGCTGAAAGGCTCGTGTCGTCTGCCGGAATGGTGTCACCCAATATTTTCATTGATGCGGATGTGTTAGAAAAGTTGGCCGATAGAAGCGAAAACAGAGTATATGAGAAACCCCTTGAAGAAGTAAAGAATGCAATATATCAGAATATTTACAACAATTTAATTTATATCTACAAGACAAAGGGCACTGAAAAATCTTTCAGAAACTTACTGAGGTGTTTCGGAATTGACGATGATCTAGTAAAGTTAAACATGTATGCCGATAATATCGAATATGAAATAAAAGATAATCGTCGTAATGTGGTAGTAGCAGATAGATTTGTTAATTTTAATACACTAGACAATACAAGCGCGACTGTATTCCAGTTTCAGAATCCCGGAGATACAACAGATACAGCTGGTTATTTCCCTGCTCAGACTCGCTTAACGGGCGGCTATGCACAAACTTTTGAAGCCGATATATTGTTCCCTCAAAAGGCAGATGAGGCTGCCTCCTTTTATGTTGATACTAATGTTGTAAGCGCATCTTTGTTCGGTCTCCACGGCGCCGCACCGTCAGAAACAGATACGGCTTGGGATCCCAATGATCGATCGAATTTCCAGGTATATGCTGCACGCGATGAAATAACTTCGGATAATGCTCGATTTGTATTGACGTCGACTCCAACTGGAACCTGTTATTTAGGAGGCTTGATCCCCACGCTTGAGTCAGATTTGTTTGAAGATGTTTATGAAAATACACACTGGAACTTGGCGGTTAGGATTAGGCCCCAAGCTTATCAAAGTACCCGTTCCCGCGCCACGGGGTTTATCGATAATTATGTTGTAGAACTCCATGGCATCCAAATTGATAGCGGCGATATACGTAATGAATTTACTGTAAGTGGCACGATCGCCACTCCGCATGCCGGGTTTGTAACAGGCAGCAAGAGAGTCTATATCGGTGCTCATAGGACAAACTTCTCTGGAACTTTGTTGCAGCGCAGTGACGTTAAAGTTAATGCTTGTAGATATTGGTATGATTACTTAGAGGACGCAACACTTAGGGGACACGCATACGATACACAGAATTATGGATCTCTGAAACCCCATTTTTATGCTTTTCCGTTTAACCCGAGAGCAAGTGGTTCGCTGGAACTTTTAAAGATGGATACTCTTGCATTAAATTGGGAATTCTCTGAAAATACTGGATCGAACGTTGCGGGCGAGTTTACTGTTGCCGATCAGTCTTCTGGCTCTGCCACTGCTGCCACATCTCATGGATGGATCGGGCCGCTTGTGGCCAAACAGTATACCGCAAAGGGCGCCGGTTTTGCGACTTCCTCTATTCAGGCGGTCGATAAAGATTTTCTTGTTTCTTCAAAGCTGCAATTGCCAGAAAATATCCAATCAAGCGAGATGGTTACCATACTTGGTGCTCAAGAGCAAAACGTATTTACCAGGGATTCTCGGCCAATAAATTACTTCTTTGCTTTCGAAAAGAGCATGGCGCAGGCTGTCTCGACAGAGATGATCAATTATTTTGCAACCCTGAAGGACATTAACACCCTTATTGGGGAGCCAGTTAATCGTTACCGCCCAGAATATAAGGGGCTGAAGAAACTAAGACATCGATTTTTTCAAAGAGTTAGTAACAATGAGATTGACTTTGAGAAGTTTTATGAATTTTATAAATGGTTTGATTCTTCCTTAACGGTAATGTTGCAACAGCTTGTTCCTGCATCGGCTGATTTTGCAGAAAATGTGAGAACAGTTATTGAAAGTCACATGCTCGAAAGAAGCAAGTATCAGCATAAGTTTCAGAATGTTAAGAAGCAGGGACGAGACCCGGAGGGCTCAGCGCGCGGTAACTGGGATACTGCAGATGATGCTACATCTCCCGAAGATGATCCGACCGGTACTGGCTTTTATTCTGCCAACGCTACCACAAGGAGGCAAATTGGCACTTCTCAGACGCGTAAGTTAACGCGTTGGAGTTGGCAGTCCGCACCAATTGGAAATGTTGCGGAGGATCCGCTTGGCTACTCGTTGCTATTTGATGGCAGTGACGAATATGTGGAATCCTCAAATGCCAGCACCTGGGAGGCGCTGATTGGGGGTGCGGGAGCCTCGGCAGAAGCATTCAGTGTATCTTTATGGATAAACCCCCAAACGGTAGCTAATAGCGATAATATCTGGTCTGTGGGTGCCCCATGGTCCGCCGGCCGTGTATTACAGACATATCAGACCGACGGAAAGGTTAGAGCGATTCTCGGCGCGGATGGCTCCGATTATTTGTACACGCTCACCTCTAACATCTTGACGGTGGGTACCTGGACTCATGTGGTCGTAACCTATGAAGGCGGCGGCGCGAATGCGCCGACGGTCTACGCTAATGGCGTGGATGTCGGCACCTCGACGGTAACCGCCACTTCGCCGGCGGCTATTACTACCAATGGGTTTCAAATCGGCGCTCTCGGTGGTGCGAGCAATATGAATGCTTATATGTGCGACGTCGCTGTGTGGGATAAGGAGTTGTCCAGTGCTGAAGTGACAGAAATTTATGCTAGCGGCGAAAGGATAAAATTGTCCACAACGAGTTGTGAAGGGAATTTATTATCGTGGTGGAAACTTGGCAGCGACCCTCGTGATACCTATAATGGCACCATGTACGATCAGGTTGGTGGCAGAGACGGAACTCCAACCAATTTTGACTCCGCTGCAGATATTGCGGGCGAATCACCACCTTTTGTGTCTCCTTACGGTACATACCTCGGAAATACACAAAATAAGCACAGTCTTTGGTGGCAAGATCAGGTTGAAAGATGGGCACCGGCCCTATCCCAGAGCATCGGTGCCATCAATAATACTAAGCAGCTTTATTTAAATTCTATTAGAGCGGCCAATAGCCGTGCACAGATCAGTCCTGTTAAATTTACTTGGGATGGAGTCGCAACTTTCGGCGGTGTTGGGTTTAATCTAAATAAAAAGGTGGGCTATGTTTATGATGCCACAAGGCCCTTTGGTCCGTTGGCAGAGGGCACCAGTGCTCCAGCCAATATAATGCTGGCTAGTGGCTCCGGTATCGAGTTATTGATGAACACCGCTGACGTTTATCACCCAGCAATGCGCCAGAGACTTGGATTTGTTGTCGACCCCGATGTTAACAGAAGCAATGATAATAAAGATAGAAACGACGGTAACTTGTTGGTTCCATTTAGTATTTACTCATCTTCGGTAACCACGGGACAAAACAAGCAACTTGTGGAGAATTATGCTACTGGTGTGGTGATCACAAATCTCCATCACGATTTAGTGTATGATAATGACATACCTTTACAGGGTCCGTTTCCGGAGCAATATGTCGGCGGTCGACAGAATCGTCATATACAGCTTAATATGGGGACTGATACCGCCACAAATAGAGCCGAAGGTTGGAAACTTCTGTTTAATGGTGTTTCTTCTTCGGCTGGCGGCGAATTTTCAAATGCTTTTGCTCTGGTCTCTCCAAACTATGATAAAACTGTTGCAGTGGGATATAATAAAGACATCCCAACCGCCAATCGATTGCGTAATGTTGGAACAAAGCGCCCAGTAAATATTAGAAATATTCAGATGAAAACCGGCTCTACGGCTTTCTCTACGATTTTGGGGAATTATCAGAAGAACTATCAGGTTGTTCAGTCTTCAGCACGCGAAAAGAATGATCCATTTTTCAACGATCAGTCGTTTGATTTTGCATTGTATCCCGAGACGTTGGCCACTAGAGGGCGCCCTCCACTCACTTCTTTACCACGTAAGTCATTATATTTTGATGGGTCGAATCAAGTGGTCTATTGGGGTACAACTTCTATAACCCCATGGGATACTTATATCGGTGGCTCTGGGGCCGGTGCCCTCCCTGTAAGTTTTTCATTTTGGATGAAGGCCGCTACCGGAGGCGACGCGTGGCCACAATTGATACGCTTCGGCTCCAGCCAGGAGCGCAACATTCAAATTTGGGACAGTGATGGTTCTTTCACGACTTTTCGGATGGAGTGGAGGATCAATGCAAATACAACAATTGGCGTCGTCCGAAGCACAGCAGATGGAATGACGGCAGGAACGTGGTACCATGTGGTGGCTACTTTTGCGGGGGGGAACACCGGCGCGCAGAATTTATATATCAATGGAACGCTCGATAATGCCTACGTGACTCCGGTCGAGGACCCCATGGATTTAACGAGCGGAAACCCGTTCATTGGCGGCCAGGGATCGAGCAATAGTTATAAAGGTGCCATCTGCGACACCGCCGTTTGGGCCCGCGAACTAACGGCGGCAGAGGTTAAAAGTCTATACGGAGGAGGGTTTAGGGTCAATCCTGCAATGACAGTCCCAGATCAGCTGTTGTCGTGGCTGCCGCTTGGTGCTGGCCCGGACGACGACGGTGACGCTAGCGGTGCCGATACACTTCCTGATCAAGCTTATAACGTCAAAAAATGGAACGGCGACCCGGCCAATAGTCCCACAATCATAAGCGACTCCCCTCCTTTTGGTGGGTACGGCTCTTATACTCAAAATCCCGGCGGAGATTTGGATTATGAATTGCCTAACAGAACCGGCACAAACTCTAACAAATCCATCATTGTTAATCGCTTCGGCTCCCCCGGTGGCTATGAGATCCAGTCACGAGGTTATATGGATCCGGCGCACGAAGAGCTCTCGGTTTATAATGCTCTCCCCTACCGAAATCGTGACGTTATAAATTATGGATTTTCGAATTCGGCGTCTGTTGATCCCACAGAAACCATTGTGGTTGTTGACCAAATTAGCAAGAACCGCGGCCTTGACCAGCGCTCTACCCTCCACTGCGGGCCCTTTGGTACAGACGCTGCCTACGGCTCTGTAACACCTACTAGCACCCGCGCAGACGGGGAGCTGGGATACTCAGTAACACCTTCTTGGCACAAGACCAATCGAAATGCCTCTGTGAGGCCCACGCAGGTTACTGGAAGTGCAGTCGGCGCACCCGGAGCGCCCGTCGACTTTCAGCTTCAATTTGGTACCGCGGCCGCCTGGGAGACTGCGATAGGAGGAGTTGGTCAGGACCTGGCCAAGCCTTATACTATTTCGGCGTGGTTCAATATAAACGACTCGGACAGCTCCGGTACCTTTCTTTGGAACATAGGGGCGCTTAAGCGCGCGGCATACGTCATCGGGGGTACTCTATACGTCCAACCCTATGGCTCGCTGGGAGGGTCGGTGACCATCTCCGACGATCGTTGGTATCATATCGTTGTTACATATGACGGCGGCAGGGAGGTCGGTGGTACCAATTTCCTGGCGATTTATGTAGATGGAACTCGGCGCGCCTCCAACAGCTACAAGACTCACGCTGCAACCGCCACGTACCCCCTCCAGCTTGGCTTCTACTATGGCGGCACCACAATTTATTCTCTTGATGGCCAGATGGCACAATTTGGGGTTTGGAACCGCGCACTGGGGCTTGGGGAGATATTAGAACTATATCATGCGGGAGAACCTTTTGACAATATTGGAACGAACGTTTATCGAGATGGACAGAGGGAGCCGTGGGTTGCTAATGGATTGATTGCATGGTATCGGTTCGATCCAGAATATGGAGACACTCCCACCTCGATTATTAATCAAGCCCCCACAGCACGCGTTAATAATGATAACACTTTTAATAGTGTAGCTGCGACCGACCTGAGCCTCGGGCGTCCTTCTGGTTCCCTATTATTCTGGGATTATCTCCCAACTTATGACAACTATTACGTTCAACATGCGATCCCGAGATCCACACAGCAATATTCTTGGGTGACTGCTTCTTTGGCCGAGAATCATGTGATATATGGACTTGAGAAGCCAACTTGTGTGAGTGCCTCGAGCCTCGATATGTTGACATCAGGAACATTGTATTCTTATTATGGTGGACAAACTGCCAGTAATTTTGCTGGCTATGGCGGACCATTTGTTATAGATAGCGTTGATACAGAGGCTCGTCTTTTATATGCTCCTGCTGATTCTGCCCTTGATGCTGAGGACTGGTCATATTCTGGCAAGTTTGATGGGAGCACTACACACGTCCTCTGCGGGGACAGTACTGCGTGGAATTCGCAAATCGGCGAAAGTGGTAATGATGCTCTTCCGTTCAGTATCTCCGCGTGGATATGTCCTACTGGCCCCAACTATGGCTATGTAGTTGGGCTTAGCACAGCCCGGTTTATTGAGGCTGGCGTCGGCAACTATGTTGGCGCGCGGTTCAACAACGGCTCGGGGCTCAATGCCTATGGCACGACAGTTCTCGAAGCCAACAAGTGGTATCACATGGTTGTAACTTTTGATGGGGGCAGTAATGAGGGGGGCACTAAAACAGGCACAGTATATCTTAATGGCATTGACGAGACGTCGAGCAGGGATACATCGGGTAGCCCCAGCACCTTCGGTACCGGCCAACTCTCTATTGGGTCAAAGTACTATTCGAGTCCCGAGGACTTCTTCGAGGGCTATATAGCGGATGTAGCGGTTTGGTCTGATGACCTGAGTGCTGCTGAAGTCCTAGCATTATATAATGGCGGCCGCCCCTCAAATATAGGCGCCGGCGGCCCAGACCTGACGGAATTAAAAGCATGGTATCGTATGGGGTATCGTGGCGATACCCCAAGCGTTATCCCAAATCGCGCAGCGAGCCCGCCAGCCGACACTAACGGAACAGGAACCGGGATGGAGCTAGTACGCTTCAGCCCCAATAGTGTCGATGGTCTCAATATTCTCTTAAATAACCGCAATGGCCCCTATGGATATCCTTCTTGGAAGCAGATTCGTACTGGTGATCACAAGGTGGCCCGCAAGTTAAGAAAAGAAAACATAATTACTACATTGATTGCCCCTCCATGGATCCAGGGTGGGGTTGCCGCCGGCGGTGGCCCGGGCATAAAATCAAACCGAGTGGCAGGCTACAAAGAGCAAGCAGTTGTCTATGGACAATCAAAACCAGTTATATTTGCGTTCGAGGACAATAGTGCAAACGCAGATGTTGCCAACAATGTTGTTCTTAAGGCATCCCTAGGTAATAACGCGAGTTACTTCACGAATCAGGGTCTTAATAATCGATTGGGTCTGAAGATTAATGTGGAGGATGGGAATGTATATAACACTCTTACCGATTTCACGCTTGGTTCTAGTTTAAGTTCAGTAGTTAAATATGGTCAAAAGATTTACCCCGCTGCTAAAAATGCGTTTGAGCCTAGAATCCGTACAAGAGAAAAGTATGACATATCCAATATTTGGAATGATGTCCGAGCCTTGAGATCGTTACCTGACGGCGCCATGAGTGCCGTGGGATATCAAAACCCCAGTTCTAGCGTGTGGCCGATTGACTCTGCTCAATTTTACACCACGATTGGGGTGGTTCCCGTAACTGGTGGCTCCGTCGGCGATGACCGCCTTGCTGCCACTGGCTCCGGTGAAGGAGATCTACTAAACCCCTACATAAGATATTCACTCAGCTCGAGCAAGGACGGGGGAAGTCCGGACGGTGGGCCCATCTGGTTCGGCTTCGATACGTGGCCGGAGTTTGGCCCTGCGTATGTAACGCCAACGATTCTCGGGCACGATCTAATAAACACAGATCTATATAATATTCAAACGGCGCCCCCTTGGACAGCCCACATTCAAGCCGGTATAAATCCATATCAACCATATGTTGATTTCGCCAAGAATTTACGCGTGGTGGGCAAAGACATGTCGATTGTTCCCGAGTTTAGAATAAGTGAACTCCTTAAAGAATATACATCCGAAAAGCATAGTTCTGACTTCTTGGTCAAGCTAGATAACTTATTTAATTTAACCGGATCGGCATTGTCTGCCAGCAACGAGCCTGATTTTTACAAAGTTTATTCGACAACCGATTTTATGAAATATTTTAAAGTTGTTGATGATGACTTCTCGGGCCAGCCAAATGGTGCTGGAGAACTTATACGTCGTCATTCTATCGAGCTATCCTGCGACGCGCTATTACAATTCTTGCCTTATAAGGGTTTTTATCCTGTCGAGAGAACACAGGAGCTCGGTAATCTGTTATCACAGTCGTTGGGTCAGTTTGATCACTACTACTTGGGGAATCCGTCGCACTACAAAAGGATTATATTTGAACCGTTAATGGCTCCGGGAATATTATTTAATACGATTAAATCAGGAATTGCTTGTAGTAATTTTGTGGTTTGTCACACAAGCAGTATGCAGTATGGTCGTAGTAATGAATCTTTTTATCCTGATAAGGATTTATTTGAAGACCCCAGTACGGTATTCCCGAAGAACGACCTCAGTGGCAGCCCCGGCGTCTATGCCTATCTCGAGGCTACGCTTGCCGATGACCCGGATCCCTACCAGTGGGCCCTCGGCACCGGATATGGTATCGACGCGGCCAATGGAAACGTAGGCTGGTTGCCGATGCTAAATATTGCCGGCTCCTCATCTGCAGAACGCGACTTTAATGGATATTTTATGCATAGAGTTCCCTTTGAAGCCATTAGAGATCCCGAGAAGTACCTCGGCCGCGGCGCGATCCCCAATGGTAGATTTTTTGATACAGGAGTATATAGCGCTAGTATAAAACAGAGGCTCGGCAACGTCGCCGCGGCTGCAGGCAAATATTGTTTCGTATCTTACGGAGGTAATGCCGCGAAGCCCCTATACAAGCTTGGTATCGATAATTTCTTGTGCGAAACATATAACTTTTTTATGAAGCCCCCCCTACAAACCAGCTTTTTGTCGAAAGAAGAAGCAGCCTTTAAGAGTGTTGAAAAAAATAAATATTACGGTATGCGAGTGAGGCTGGCCCAGCCAGGACAAGTCGGCGAGCCCTTCGCGATCCCTAAGAAATTTGGAATGTATAGCCGCGCTTCGGCATTTGGCCCCCCAACAATAGTATCCGGGACGGCCCCCGGGGGTGCGTCGTTCTACGATAACCAGGGCGGCAGCGCCACGAATTCCAACCGGTGGGTTAATTATGAACACGTATTACCTCCTTCTTATTATGGAGAATGTAAAGTAGATATAATTGTTAAAGCCCCATACTCTGGAAAAATAAACCTGGACGAATTGTTATCCAACGCGGTTTTAGAATATGATAAACAACACATCTTTAATAACAGTATCGCCTCGATCGTGAATTGGGATGTCCCAGATCGTTCTATAGTTCAATCGCAAATTGATACAAGTATTAATTTCCTAGAAAAGCACCTCGTTGTTCCGGAAGGCACAACTAATCAAGAGGGTCGCTGGCTAATCCAACCTAAATTTCAAACGCCAATATTGAATTTTTATAATGTCCCCGCCCCAGCCCCAGCCGCTAGCGGGCTCGTATTTTATGACACTGGCACCAACGACGATGATCGTATACGTGGGATGTGGCACCAATATGGCAATAAGCTTTCTGGTTCCGAAGGGCTCTATTTATCTGTTGACGAACTGCCTACAAAACACAGTTCCTCGAATTACGGAGGCATCACAATCGAATCTTTAGCCGACGTCGTGGGCTTCGACACCACAGCCAAACGAATTGGGGACTTCGCTAACTCCAAAAAGATTGAAGAAGCAATTGTATGTATTCCCTTTATAACAGTGGCAGGAAACCGACACTTCTTTGATGTTGAGCTCAATTCACAAGAGTATGTGGCACAACTGGCACTTCTGAATAAGTATATTTTCCCTCCAACATTTGACTTCCTGACAAATCAAGATGTAAACCCAATCGCTTTCTATGCGTTTGAGTTCAGTATGGACTTAAGTCAGGATGATTTAATTAACATTTGGCAGAACCTGCCCCCGGACTCAAGTACGAGCTTTGAGAAGAGGACTTCAACAATTCAGATCCGCGCTCTCGTGGATAAACTGCTCGCTAATGATCAAGACCTACAATGGATGGTGTTTAAGGTCAAGAGAAGGGCCGAGAAGGACTTTAATGTTCTTACACGAAAGAATTTGGGAGGCGGAACCCCTATCATTCAGCCGTCGATTGATTCGCCTTATTCATATAATTGGCCTTATGATTATTTCTCATTTGTTGAGCTAGTTAAGATAGATTCGGACGTTATATATGCAACCGAGGACATTATAACCGAGGAGGAAGAGCCGGTGGTCGTACCAGAATTGAGAGAGTTCATCCCGACGGCAGAAGAACTAACTTATAGGGTCTCTCCGCCGCCTCAGGTGCTTGAGATGTCAGTTGAGGCAGTAACTTCTGGGCCTGCAGCGGCCGCTGTGCAGGCTGTTGCGCCGCGCCCAGCCCGTCGCGGTCGTCGACGCGGCGGCCGCCCACGTGCCCGCGCTGGGCGCACTCAACGGCGTCCTCGCGCAGGTGTAGCACGGGTCCAACGGCGTTCCCGAGGCGGCAGAGGCGGCAGAGGCGGCAGAGGCGGCCGCGGCAGGAGATAAAAAATGGTAGAGTTTTTTAACAAAAAGGAAGAAATGCTAGAGATCCAACTCACTGAGTATGGAAAGCATTCGCTATCTCTGGGTCAGTTGAAACCTGCCTACTATGCTTTCTTTGATGACGACATCCTTTATAATACAGAATATGCTGTGACGGCCAGCGATGGGACAAGAATTACCGAAGTCCAGCGCAATATTGATCGCAGGATTAGGTATGAGACTCCGAATTTGAAGGTTGTTCCAACGCGGACTGGAGCCGAAACCCGAGTTAAGCGGTTTATCCAATCTGTAGCAGACACCGGCCTGATTAGCGAAAATTCCGATCCAGCCGATTTTACAGAGGCATTCTCGGGCTCACAACAATATTTTATAGAAAAGGTTAGCTTCGCGGCTTATCCAATCGGCACTGGAGATATGACCACTGACAAAACAGCCGCTTGGTCTATAAAAGCTTTAAAAAATACAATCGATTCAGTCGAAGAATATATTATAACAAATCCAAGCAGCAGTTTCGCAACCATCGATAATGGGGTTATAACAAGAATCCCCCAACTTAATATTGATATAGATTACCAAACTTATTTTCAAGAAGGTAACTTCACGGAATATGCAATAAGCGATTATTTAGACTCAGCAGGCCCCAGTGAAATTTATCTTTCTTTGCATGAGGATTATCTAGTACTGGACATAGGAGAAGAAAACACAGTTAATCAGAAAGAGAACTTTGAAGTAGAGGTCTTTCATGAGGCCTCGACAACGAGCTCGGTCACCGGGCTTCCGGGACCAAACACTTTAGATCAAATGTCATTTGTTTCCAACACCGGCAACAGTATGTCAATCCCCAAACCTCTTGCAAATGGTACTGGCAATGTTGAGTACTACTTTAATCTCTATTTGGACGACGAGATACCACTTGAAATCATTGAAGAGGCCGGCATTACTGATCGATCATTGCGCGCAAACGCTAGCAGATATGCCCTAAACAGGGATCTTTATACAACCCCAGATGAGGACGCTTGTCCATGAATTTATCAGATTCTTTATTTAAAGGTTCGAGAAGATTACCATTAGTTTTTGTGGAAAAAATTATACTTCTCCCGCCAGATATTCCAGCACAAAAACAAAAAGTAGAAATAACTTTGTCGGTGCAAAAGCTCATGAAGGGTCGAATGTTACCTTATAGACTTTTTGTAGCATTTGCCACTAAAAAAGAGTTGTTTCTTAAAATGATTAAGAGCGAATCGACCGCCAAAAGTATAATTCGGACGGCAAATCGTGGCGTCGGCATTAAAAAGAGATATTTAGAATTAAATGTTAAAGATGCTGATTTCAACGAACGGGGCCGCGACTCCGCCGGCGCTTCAATTATTAAAAAATCATTGACGATTACTGAAGAGTTCGATCTGGATAATGTTGAAAATCTTTATATGTATGCAACAGCATATGCTATCGATCCTCAAAGCAAAACAAAATCAGGAGTTGAAAGAAAGATCGTCGCAATGAGCATCAGTCAACCAATTATTGAATCGATTATAGTAAATAAGCAAACTTCAAATACGGGATTTATTTATGTCTTGACGGAGTCGGTTGCCGGATATGGAAAAAGGGGGTCTGTGTGGTCAGGGCCTGTACATAAAGTTACTTTTCCCGGTAGCAGAAAGACCGTCGTGATGGCGGGTCCAGCGCACACTAATCATCCACATCCTATTTTATCAGTTACTCGCGTCTCCAATCAAAAAGTGCAAGACAAGAGATTTTTGGGCGTTGCCACCACATTGCCTTTTAATAATACAGATCCAACGAGTCCCAGTCCTCGCGTAAGAAAAGAGGCACTAACGATGAGGAAAATAATGAGCCCTCCTATAGCTATCTCCGATGCGCACTACTCAAGAACGTCAAATGACATTTTAAAGATTTTATTTTCTATCGATCGAGCACGCCTTGTGAAGCAAAATGTAAAGTTAGGAAATTTTATACTCAACAAAGAAGCACTCAACAGTTGTTTACAAATAGAAGATATACGGGTTTTTAGGAGCAGAATCGCTCCAAGTACTGCGCCAAATAAACTCACGCCTGGGAAAATAAACATATGCGGTAGTAATGCTTCCGAAGTAGCAGATAAATTTATAGGCAGCTTGAAAAATGGATCCATCCGATCAGTTGATCTCGGTGCTAATGAACCACGTGTTCTTGACTTTGTAATTACCGATAGTAGCTCTGCCGACGCTGATGTGGGAACCTATCAGTATGAAATTTTTATTGACGTGGTTGATTTATCTGTCGATGCGGTAGGATCTCTTTCTAATAAGTTAGAAATCGGTCTTGTAAATTATAATAAATTTATAAGTAATATTGAAATCCGCGCTCGGAAGTCAAAGAAAGGCAAAAAGTTTGATTTTAAGGCTTATATGCAAGCTAACAGGGTACAACTTAAGAGATTAAATAAAAGCTGGCAACAGCTTATTGATGACTACCTAACAGCTGTAAGGTTTATTTTTGGAGGAGAGGTCTTCTTACAATATTCTTCTTTAATGTGGAAAAAGAACCTATTGGCAATGATTAACCCCGATAATGGCGATCTGAAATCGATTAGAGAAGTTGCCGAACTTGTAAGTGATTTTACTATGAATTTGCAGAGAATGTATAAAGGCGCAACAACGTCGGGAAGCGAAAGTGCTTTTAAGGTTACGTCCCGCGTCCGGGCACAAAACGATGCCAAAAGAAAAATAAGATTAGAACATGTTTTTGCAAAGAAGTACAGGAAAACTGTGACAATTTCGGAGGGCACTGATTATTTGGATAATTCGATCGCCACCAATAACATTAATAATTTTACAAATATGCCATTTGCCGGGTTCAAAGAAAGGATAAATGTGGAATTGGCCAAGTATGACGCACCAGACTCTAATTCGCCGGCGATCAATAAATATGGATATCTTAGTCCCCGAAGATTATATGCCAAAGGTACCGTGATTGAGACAAATAGTAGTGTTTTACCTCAATCGGCTGGCAATGGCCTTCTGGTTTCGGCGACAACACCTGCGGGCCCTGTTTCACTTCCCACCGCCCCCAATAGATCATCAAAAATTTTTGAAGCAGAAATAGATTCCTTATTAAACCTTTCCGATGTGAATACTATTCCTCTGCGCCAGCCGCTAATCAACATTCTCAAAAGAAGCACCGAGCCTGCTACTGACACTAATGCGGCGAGAGCTTATTTATCAATTGATTCGAGATTTAATAAAGACATAGAAGATGCTAGTACTGCTATTAGTGGATCCTTACAATCTAACATCAACATATCCAGTACGACCTCTCGCCGCTCACTTATACGAAGGTCCGGCTTGGTTGCAGCTATAGTAAACTCAAGCGCTATTAATTTCCGCCGGCGCACACAATTAACAAATCCCGATGTATTGGGGCCGTCTCTTGCTGCGCATTCCCTAACGGCTGCGCCTACTTCTCAAAATAGCTTTGAGGTTGCCATAAATTACAATTCAGCGGCTGAAATTCAATATTTTGATGGTCACACTACTACCAACGATATAGTTAACATTGATGCTAAAAACTGGAAAACTTTAACAAAGCAACAGTTTGAGAAGCTTAAAAATTCTGGCGCTCAAGTTTTATGCAGAACCGTTTTGGTTAATAACGCCGTTAACGTACCAAATAAATATACATTACCAGAATATGATGGATTATTTATGTTAGGCAATAAGCCCGCAGCGTCCATCAATGTTAATCCTAGGCCTCCTCACGATTTGATAGAAAAAATGGGAGTAAATAGTTCGAGTGAAAATAAAAGTGTATCTCTAAATATAGAGAGTGGACCAGCTAATGTCGATACTACACACGTTTGCTCTAGTTTTATGCTTCAAAATGCCCCAGCCATGATCGGTACCACCCAACATCGCCCCGGCGCGACTAGCGCAGCCCCCACGACTGCTCCGCGAGGTATGTCCTCCGGCGGCGGCCAATCTGGGGGAGGAGGAAGTTACTGATGCCCGGGCAGAATCCAGATTTTAAAGAATCTATTTGGATGATAAATTCTAATTTGATGGGGCACTATTGGCGCACGGCCGGCGGTACACGCGATTGGCGCCACGCTGCGGGAGGAAGGGGCAATTGGGCTCTTAGAACAGATTTTCAGTGCGACGATATGCTCCGAGCAATTCTTGGAAAATATTATACCATAGCACCCGGCTCTTATGGATTTGCCGGCACCCCCGGAAAAAAATTAGTAAATTATGGCTCCTTAACTGAGGCGTCTGCCTGGAATACCACCCAGTGGCCTCAAATCGCCAATGTACCTCTTACTTTTAACGCCTTTACCGGCGGCGGCGCGCCAAATACATACATTATACGACTGGACAATGATAAGTGGAACGCTCTTACTACTAATGTTGGCACCACAGATTTTCTAAAACAGGTAGAATATGAAGAGGGCAGCTACGCCGGCGATCCAAACTGGCGGTTTTACTTAAGGGGTAACCCGGAGGGGGACCCTACCATATCTTCACGCTTTGCTGGTGTTACTCCCATATTTCAAGATCCAGGCCCCTTTATTGATAATACATTTTTTTACCGGAAACCGTCAAATAGCCGCGGGATAAGAGAAGAGTGCGGAATTAAGATTGACGTTGCCTCAACTTATAATTTTTATGCTGACACAACCCCCCCTTATGAGGACGCAATCTCTACGCTGCCCGAACCATTGCTCCCCAATTTTTATTGTATAGAATCAGAACTTCGGAACACAGGATCGACCCCCAATAATTTCGATTATATAAGACAGATTAAGATGCATTACAGTTCACGCGCCGGACAAGGAGCCAGTTTGAGCGTTGACTTTCCATTGGATGAGTGGTTCGACCAGGTTACTGGTGTGAACGGCGTCCCCGCAAGTTGGACAGAATCTACTGGCGATGAGTTCTATAGTCTCTATGCAGCCTCCGCTAACTCCGTAGCTAACTCTCCCGACATAGCTGCTATAACCGCCGATTCCGCGGAGTTTAAGAATTGTGTTATTTTGTGTTCAGACCTTAAAGGGTTAAATAAGTTAGCTGTGGGAGATACGAAATCAACTGGACTTATAAACGTTCCATTTTATAATACACTAACACTTGGCCTTGATGACGATTCTATGAACTCTCGTCGAACCAAGAACACTCCCATCCACCCGGCCGGAGAGACCTGGACCGGTAATTTTTTTCGTCGGCTAAAAGCATCTCAGTTTAGTGGAGACCCGGAAGGGTTCAAGAGTTTTATGGATATTCTACAAATGCGTATAATTCAGAAAATTGAGGCGGGCGAGAAGAGCGCCGCTGACAATTATACAAAGTGGACCGAATCCAATATCGACGAGTCGACCGGGCAGTTGCTCAATGCCACCCACAGCGCTGCCGTCCCGGCTGCCGATTCTGCTGAAGTCGACTTTAGTTGGAAGTCCTTTTTGCACGCCCCCCCGGACGCCGCCCAGGATCGCATCAACGCGACGACCAGTCCTCAAGCGTCCGATAATCTTCTTCTATTGCGAGATTACAACTCGAAAATTGAGGAAGATCCTCTACTAGTAGAAGCGGATGTGACCGATGTTATAGCCGTCGATGACGCCGACTCCAACGGCGATATCGCCTATCCTACTAGAAATTTCAACTCAGTATTACGAGGAGAATCGTGTTACAGCGAACCAATATTGTATAAGATTGATAAATCTCTTGACGGTACCGTGGTGCAAACTTTTTATATTAGTGCCAGAAACGGTAATTGGCAAGAGCAAGAAATAAATTATATTGATACACAAATTAAATACGGACGAAAATATACATATGATATTAAACAGATAAGACTTGTCTACGGTAATGACTATAAATATGAGAATCTGCAACTATATTACTCTAATATCTCGCCTGAGCTTTCTCGCGGCATAGGAAGAGCTCTTGGGATTTATCGACCACCCGGCCAGCAGCGCTGGGATGGGACGAGTACAGATCAAGTCGGCATCCATGAGGTCTTGGATGATATAATCAAGCAGGCTGTCGACCCGTCCGCGTATATCCCGGACACTGAAAACCCCCCCGTTGCACCCGAACAAACTGGTTACTTTATATGGAGACCGCAAGGTTCTTCGCACCCATCGTGGGCCGCGAGCCTCAATGAGTATCAATATAAGGAATTATTTCATGTGGGAACTACCTTCAGCCCGCCGACAACGCCAAACAACGACACAGTCATGGGCGCCGACAGCCTAGGCGGCTTCGGCACGCTCTCGACCAGTACGAATCCTTTAGATGGCATCAAGATGACGGTCAAGAAGATCGGTGCTAACCCAGTCTTTCTCCAGGGCCACGACATCAGGGCCTTCGAGAACATCCTACAGCGCCCTCCTGCTTCCTCATCACCGGTGACGATTAATGTTGGTGATCCTATAACACCGCCTGTAGGGGGGATAGTCGCTGGGTCGAACATCGTCACCAGGAGCCAAGGAAGGTCATCCGACGAGGTCCCCGGCGCCGCCCCGACCTTGCCGCCGGGAGTGGGAAATTGATATGACTAGCTTTTACTGGTATATAGATATCTCAGAGAGTCTATCGCTGGATGACTCGCTCGAGGCCTCGTTCCAAGGCGGTACCGCCTGGGCGGCGCCAACTGACTTCCGGGTCGGACCAATCATCTTCGAAGAGTACGAAATGCTCTCGGTTAATGAATTTATTAACAGGGTCCAGGACGCGTTTAATGATGCATTTGAGAAGGGGGTAGCTTCACGACAGTATTCTATTGAGGCCAAAGTTCGTGGGATGTCCGGCACTTTTTCAGCCTTGATGGGTCAAGGCATGACTCTGCAGCTACGCAACGAATTCACACAAGCCAAAGACAACCGGGAATTGGCAATAGAGTATAAGATAGATAATGAAGATTCAATATTGTTCCCAAGCAATCCGCAGCTCGGAGGCATACATTTCACGATCTTGATGTCTAACGATACTGCTCTGTCTCCACCCACCGCCCCCGATATCTCGCTTCCGCAGGATGCGCCATCAGGGGTCAAAGAGCTCCCATCAGCGGAGATTACCGTTGAACAATCTTCTGATTTTACCGGTTTTGAAGTGCCTTATTGTACGGTGTCGTCGACGGTTACCGATAGACCGCCCGTCCCTCCCGATATGGTGTTTGTTCCCTTTGTTGGAGTTAATAATAAAGTATTAATTATGCTGAATTCGGGCCAAGGAGAGAAATTAGAAAAACCAATTGTGTTGAGAGATTCTGATATGGCGTTTGTAACAGCAGAATATGAATCGCAGCATGAGTTGGCAATTACTACGGAAGCCACCGCCGCCGGCGCGGCAAGCGGCGATACCTTAAGTTCTACCCTCCTAAAATTAGAGTATAAGAATGATGATCCTATAAAACAATATGAAATTTTCAGGATTGATACAAAACCAGAACTGGTGGGCAGCAGTCTTTACCCCAATTTTAGAAACTTTAACCTTACTGAGCAACCAATACAGACAAAAATCGGCCCCAACAAAGCTTCTACTGCAGCATCATATGTGGATACGATCGTCCCAAATAAAAAATATTGGTATTGTGCTCGCTCAAGAGATGTTCATCAAAATATTTCTAATCCAACGTATATATTTGAAGTTGAAATGGTGGACAACAAGGGGCAAATGTTTTTGATAAGCAAGCCATATACGGTAGCTCCTCGTGTGCCTAAATATAAGAAAGTCGGCCGTCGTTATATGGCTATCCGGCCGCGGATGTCTCAAACATTATTTGATCCAACACGTCAAGATGGCGCCGGTACACTCGACATCGATGGGGAACCAGATTCAAGTATTTTAGGGCAAACCGGGGTAGACTCCATATGGCAACAAATATTTAAAATTAGAGTGACCAGTAAAAAGACCGGAAGAAAAATTGACTTAAATGTGACATTTAAAAACACTGGAGTTGTAACTCCGTAGGAAATAACTAAATATTACTACTATTTATAGAGAGAGGAATAAAAGATGGGATTCTTAGATAATTCAGGTGACATTATACTTGACGCAGTCCTCACGGACACAGGGAGGCTTCGTTTAGCTAAAGGCGACGGAAGTTTCAAGATTGATAAGTTCGCGCTCGGCGACGATGAGATTGATTATGGTCTGTACGACAAAAACCATGCTAGCGGGTCTGCTTATTATGATTTAACTATTTTGCAAACGCCGGTACTGGAGGCATTTACTAATAATATGTCTAGTATGAAGCAGCGTCTTTTGACGGTTAATAACAATGATCTGCTTTATTTGCCGGTTATCAAACTTTTTACTCAATCCGGCCTAGGCTCGGAATTAAATGCTAACGGCTCCTTTGTCGTCCCGGTGGATAAAACAACTGTTGAAACTGGATTTGGTGATTTCCTGGGTGGTGGTATCTTAAACGGGTATCGTCCCGGTAATGATCCCGCTCGCATTGAGCTTCAACAGGGGCTTGATACCAATGAAAAACCCAAAGAAGAGCCTCTCGAAGATCAGCTTGTTGAGAGCCAATACATAGTTCAGATTGATAACCGATTAGGTTCAATTTTCCCTGCTGCCGACAATGCTGGCGCAGGAGCGACAGCCGACGGTGCTCAGCTTGCGGCCGCATCTTATGCTTATTTAGACGATGATGGTATTGCTAATTATTATTTTGTATCTGGTGATGTTGGCCGCGGCTATGTGGGTAATCTGAGGTCCGAGGAGGCCTCAAGTATATTGGGGCCAAGAGGAACCAAAATTAGTTTTCGAATTGGGGCCAGTTTAGAATTGAGAAATAGTCAGTTTTTGTTTGACCAAATGGGGGCCGTTGGGTCTGCTACCATTGCAAACTCGGCTACATCCGGTAATAATTTGGATCCCGCAGAAAATGCCTATAAATTCATTGATTCAACTGTTAGAATATCAGGAGTTAGCACTGGCTTCAGCGTTGATATACCACTAAGGTTTGTTAAATTAGGCTCATAAGGATATAAATAATGGCAACTTCATTTAAAACAATTAATTCAAAAGATGTAGTTTCTACTAGAAACATGCTTCACGAAGC
>Ga0209434_1000370_pt1 | contig 22569 bp, 13 predicted proteins | sample ETNvirnome_2_300_FD_184068 | JGI IMG/M metagenome (GOLD analysis project Ga0209434, IMG submission 184068) | Marine viral communities from the Pacific Ocean - ETNP_2_300 (SPAdes) (version 2) | ecosystem: Environmental > Aquatic > Marine > Oceanic | place: Pacific Ocean | collected 2013-06-22
AATTTGTAATGACTTAAATCCTATAGTTAAGTGGATACCTTCTACTACCCCCCAACTCAAATTATATACAGATGAAAATAATAATTTTTATGCAAAACCAAATGATACTTTTGCTGAAGCTGCATTAGGTACTGGAAATTATAATTTACAGTTTGATTTTCTTGATAATCCTTTTATAGATTTTCAATTTTTTATAAATGAAATTTCACCATCAAGAAAAGAAGTTAGACTGGGTGTAAGAAACATATGGAATGAGAATGTGGATGCTAGCAACTTTGAATTTAGTAGTGTATTAGAAACGGGTGGGGTTTATCAATTTGATCACGTACTTGGTCTACCTTTAGGAGAAAATGTCCCCATTGTAAATTATACAATTGATGATGCTTCAGATTCTGATTTTGCTACTATAATTTTAAAATTAAACAATCCTTTATCTGCTAATGTTTCAACAGTAAATCTCGTTACAGTTGAAAGAGAAATTTTTGTTACTCAAATTGAAAGAGTTTGGTTTCAAACTGATGTTGAAGAAGAAACGTTTCTAGGCGCAGGTTTAGAGAGAAGCGGATTTATTGAAGCAAAAGTATACAGTCAAGATCAAGATACTTTTCAAACCAAGCAAGACTTAACATCATCTTTATTAGATTCTACAGTAGAGCAGTTTTTATTTTCTGGCAGCAAAGATATAAATCTTAATATTGATTTTAATAATTTTAGTAATCATGTATTTTTTGGATCAGCGGCGTCAAAATTAGAAAATTTTAAATCTAAAGTAGAAAATATTCAGGGATATCTTTCAGATGTTTCTGCTTCATTATCTGGATCTGGAGTTTCTTTATCGGGTGATTCATCTGGAAAGATAAATAGAAGAAAAGAGCTTTTTGGAAAAGTACAGGATGAGATAAATTTGTTTACTCCTTATGAGCGATTTTTATATTATGATAATCAAAGTGAAACGACGGCGTCTGCTCCCGGGTTGGGAATTAACTTAGCTCAGACTATTCCAGTCGCTACCCGCCATCTTTCTGCTAGTGGATACGCGGACGGATTTAATATGGTATATAAACATTCAGATGATATACCAACAGGCCGATGGCTTGACATATTTACAAATAAATATAGAGCAGAAGAAAGACCATTTTTTAATCATAGTGGATCATTTTATTTATCGTTTTTATTAAAGGGGCATCATTCAATTCCCCAATTACAATGGTATAATAGAAATGTTCAATATGCTAATCATAGCGGTAAACAAACGCTCCCGTATGATGCTTTTCATAAAACAAGATTATTAAATCCACCTATTACAGGAAGTGAATGGGGGCGGCATGTTTATGTTGCATCTCAGTCTTACTGGCGCCCTAATATATTGAGGTGGGAAGGAGTGTGGGAAATGGAGGAGAGGGGAGGGACATCATATTTAATAGAAAGCGATTTTACTGCCGGATCTACTCAAATTGAAATTCTTAGTTCAAGCGAGCAAATTCAATTAGCTTCTAATGTGCCCACAGGTAGTTCTTACCCTGTAAGACTTTCAGGAGATTTTTATCCATCGCTGGGTACAGTTATAACTGGAAGTGGTATTCCATTTACTGGTTCACTTATGCCCGCCGGAGAATTATTTAGAATATATTATTATACAGGGTCATCTGCAGAAGTAACATCATCTTTTATTACCGATGTAAAAGTAACTACAAAAGATCCAACTAATGCACTACCTTTTACATCTTTATATACAACAGGTTCTACAGAGTGGACTAGTTGGTATGGTGGATTATATGCATCAGCATCTCAATACGATAAAAATAATATTCATAGTTTAGTTAATAATATACCAAGTTTAATATCAGAAGATCCCGATTCGGGTGATCTTAAAACATTTATTAATTTATTGGGCGAACAGTATGATTTGATTAGAAATTATATTGATAATTACTTAACATTTTATAAACGAAGATATAAAAAATTAGAATCTGTTCCAACTAATTTATTACCCATTTTAGCTAAAAATTTCGGGTGGGACGTTATACAACCATTTACAGGAAGTATATCTCAATATTTTGGCACGTCTGAGCAAGATACTGTAAATGATAGTAGAACCATAGAACAAATAACTCACAATACATGGCGCAAAGTTTTAAACAATTTAATTTATATCTATAAAACAAAAGGTACGCATAATGCTGTAAAGGCATTATTAAACGTTTATGGCTATCCTCCAGATGTACTTTCTATACAAGAGTTTGGAGGCTCATCACAAGAGCATAATCCTACTATTATATCTAATGAGATAAAAAAGTTATTAACGGGAGTTAGTGGACAAACAGATAACGTATCTTTTAATACACGAACCGGAGAGTTATATTCGTGGATTTTTAATAATGATAGTTCTAGAATTCTTAATTTTGATTGGTGGACAAATAATGCAATAAATTTAAATACAATTGAATTTATTTTAAAGCCACTTAACACTTTTAATGATCAAATATTATTAGAAAGTAGCGGCAGCACATCTGAAAAATTGTGGGATGTGAGGTTAGTAGCTACTGGTAGTGATTCTACATTAGGTAAGTTTCAGTTTAGATTAAATAATACTCATACTGGTTCATCGGCGATCGGGTCTAATGCAGTCTCAATGTCAACATCTTATTTATCTTTAAAAGAGCCCGGAAAGTTGTGGCATGTTATGTTACAAAGAATGACTAGTAGTATTAGTGGCTCAGGTATACAAGAATATAGATTATATACGGGACTTCAAAAGAAAGATAAAATTACAGAATTTTCTGCAGTTTCGATGAGCGTTAGCGGTGGGGCAACTGCTGATGCAAATCATTATGCAAATCAAAATTGGTTAAGTACTGGAAGTTTATCTACAGCAGCATCGGGTAATTTATATGTTGGAAGAACATATACGGGATCACTCGCCGAATTTAGAATGTGGTCTACCGCTTTAAGTGCATCAAAGTTCAAGCAACATATTTTGAACAAAAAGAGTATTGTTGGAAATAATATTGAAGCTTCAAGAAATGAGATTGCATATCACTATGCATTAAATGAGAATTGGAAATCGGGATCATTAAGCCCTAAAATAAAAGATTCAAATTCAAGTAATGTTAAAGATTTTTCATTAAATATAAGCTCTGATTTGTTAACAGAGTCAGTTCTTTATGATAGGGATGAAATAGATATTGTTACTTTTTCCATTAGAATAGGGGGATCCGATCAACCAAATACAAATAAAATTTTAATTGATCCAGATGCAAGTAGCCCCATTATATCTAATTTAAACCCCGATAGTTTAAGTATTAGAACCATTTATAGTGATATAGTCGAGAAAAAAAGATACCATACAAGTAAAATTGAAATTACTAGATCACCACAAACTGTTTTAAATGATTTTATAGTTGATGCATTAGCTGATATGGATCTTTCTACTAAATTTGCGGATCCTAGCGATCTTTATGAGACATTTTATGGTGATTTAGATAGATTTAGAGAACAATTATTTAGGCACTATAATGTACAAGTTAATATAAATACGTGGATAAGAGCGCAGAAGAATTTATTTAATAATTCTTTATTAAATGATCTAAACAAAATGTTGCCAGTCAGAATTTCAATGGGGTCTAATGAGAATTTAGTGGGTGTTATAATTCAACCAACTTTGCTAGAAAGGTCAAAAATAAAGAACCCAGAAGCATCTTTAGCAATTGGATCAGAAATAGGGCATATTAGTGTAGAACATGATATTGTACCGTATATTAATTTAAGTAATACATCAGTTTTTGATCCTATAACAAGTTTAAATCCCATAGAAATAACTTCTGATATATCGTTAGCTAATTCCATTTTCAATGATACAAAAAATGCTACTTATGATATTAATCAAAGTATTATTAAGTTGGCAACATATGAATCAACCAAAAATGCTACTTATGATATTAATCAAAGTATTATTAAGTTGGCAACATATGAATCAACCAAAAACGCTACTTATGATATTAATGAAGCTATTAGTAAAACTATGACTCATACTACTACAAAAGATGGAACGTATGACATGATAGGAAATATTACAAAGATATTTTCAGTTGTGTTAGTACCAGAAGGTGAAGATTTATCCTCTCGTGATCTCGGATATGCGTCATTTATTAATTTATCTAATAATTGGGGAACTTCATCAGACGATACACATTTTGTTAATATGGAATGGCCCGCATCTAGTAGACGTAATAACATGACTAGTGACGAAGCTAGGTGGCAAAATGTTAATTATTATGAACCAAATTATGTATATCAAATGGTGGGTGATGTTGAGGTAATTTCATCTTCTAGACCACCAGGTGTTGGTGAGGCACACACTGATTATTCTGATTCTAAGTTTTTCCTTAATAGACAAATACGAAATAAAGGAAGGGGATTTATATATAAATCTTATATTAATGTGGGTGGTAATTCGGAAGGACCCCAAGACGGTCGACCTGTTGGAAAAACTGCATATTTCGCAACAAGATCAGATGGTGAAATTCTTTATCCCCCCAATCATTATATAAAATTTAGTGAAGATTCAATGCGAGATAATTTTATTGGGGGATATCAAAATATGGGAGGATCTTTTTTACCAATAGTAGAGCAGGAAGATCTTTCAACATCATCTTTTTATTCCGTAACTGTAACGGGTGAAGATAAACTTATTGTTCGAAGAGGTAAAGCTGATATAGGATCCGGGGGTATTATTAATAGGAAGTAAAGTAAAAGTAACCAAAATGACAGATTTTTTTAAGTAATTTATATTTATATATGAGAAAAAAAAGAGGTTTATATGATACAACAATGCAATCCAAATTAGGAGAAATTATATGGGGTACTTAGATGGATCAACAGTAACTGTTGATGCGGTATTAACTAAACAGGGTAGAAAACTTATAGCTCAAGGTCGACCTTTAAATATTAGTAGTTTTTGTTTAACTGACACGGGCGTTGATTATAATTTATGGAATGTTGGTCATCCTAGCGGCTCCGCATATTATGGAGAGGCTATAGAAAATTTACCTCAACCTGAAGCTATAGCTCAGGCAGAGTATTTTATGAGAAATAAATTAGTAACTCTAAATAAAGATACTACAGCATTACCTCTTTTACAAGTAACCGAACCAAACGCATTTAGTGCAGGGGCAGTTTCTCCGGAAAATAATATTAAAACTTGGAGCATTACTACTGCAAATTACGGAGCTACAGAAGGTTATTTTGTAATAACTCCTAATGCACAGCTTTTAAATCCAGTAGGAACTAGTTGGTCGAGCATTTCAGGCGTTTCTCATCAGTTCATATCGCAGGCTGATATTCCGTCTGCGGGAGCTATAGAGATTACCCCAAATGCTAACGGTGTGGCCACAATAGATTTAATGCCAGCACCTTTATCTGAAGCTAGAACTACTACATTGTTGTTTATTGCAAAAGATACAGGAGCTCATCATACTACTAATAGTATTACAATACCGGTAACAGTTACTAGCCCCAACCTAAGCCGCACTCAAGGATAATTTAAGATTTATGGAGATTTAATGTGAACGAAATAAAAAATAAAAAGATTTACACACGAGTAGATTTTGATTGGAATGAAGACACACAGCAGTATGAGCCGGGCTATGAAGAATTTTATAATTATAACGGCCCTATGGCGTATCTTGTAGCGAACCCTAACCCCCCTGAACAATCTTCAGTACCTTCAATAGCAATACCTGTTGGTGGTGCTAATACAAAAATTCCTCTTAATGTGGGAAATATTTTTGGTGGAACAATGGGTGATGATGTATTTTTAGATACTTCAAAAGTAACTACAGGGTATTTTACTGGCGGTGGTGGTACATTAGATAATTCTACTATTTATACAATGTCACTTGCTGATTCTAATGAAGCATATTATTTTAATGTTGCACAAACGCACCCCCTCTCATCTAGTGCTACAACTCAGTTTTCAGTTGCATATGGTCATGTGGGCGGATCCGGATCAAATACTAATGGTGGAAATATTGAAGGTCCCTCTGAAGCAATTTATCGCCAATGGGCGGGAACTTTACTTGCAGAGTCAGAAATTTCAGGAGGTTTTAGAATTTCTACAAATGAGGGATTAGATCCCACAAATAAAAAGCTTAGTGCCAGAGACCCAGATATTTATGTTTTAGTCGGTAAGAGATCATTATATAAAGATAGAATTAATAAGAAAAATTGGACAATGGTTCTTACGGGATCTACTTCTGCAAACACGAATGCGGGGGCCGCACCATTATATCTAACAGATGATAGTAATACCAGAACTGCGGTTGCTACAGTTGCGGGTCCAAGATATAATATAGTTAGTGGATCGGATGGTGTTCCTCTAGGGAATGCCGCCGCGGATAAAGTTTATGGGTGGTTTTATCCTAATGTTGGAGCTATGATATTTAGTGCCACTGAATTATCTGCGAGTATACCGGGTACGGTGGTGGGAACTAGTATGACTGCTAGCTTCGACAGCGTATCATCGGGTATTAGTACTAATGCATCTTTTGCAAGCTGTAGTGGGTTTGCTCCCAATTTGGATGCAAACGGTAATGCTAATAACGCTCTTCGATTTGTAAATTGTCTGCAAAAAGATGGAGCTTACATAAAATTAAGATCTGAAGAAGATCAAGTTTCTGTAAGTTATTTTTGTAGAGCTAAAGCTAATGTAATGAATTTTAGCAATAATCCGACATTTGTTAGTGGATCATCTAATGAAATAAGACATAAGAACATGTGGGGAAATCCAACAGTTTATATTTCAGGAGTTGGATTATATGGAACAGATGGTCAATTAGTAGCAATAGGAAAATTAAGTACACCCTTAATTAAGAATTTTGGTAGTGAGGCTACAATTAAAGTTAAACTTACTTATTAATAATATGGAATGTTTGTTTTTAAGTCAATCAACCCATCAGATATTTCAACTGTTGAAACAACAGTTTATAAAACTCAATCATTAGATTCTGGTTCAGCCGGAATAAAATCAACTCAATATAGGTCCGGCTCAAAAAAAGTTGGATCTGATGTTGTTTATAATGCATCTGGGAGTTATTGGAATTCTTTGCATATTTTGTTTTATCAAAGCGGTTCTAATTTAAGATCAGCCGAATCTTCAAGTTTTGATCAATGGTCATATAGTTTAGCCCAACCACATGCGGTAAAACCACAGCATGTTAATAAATTTTATGTATCTGGTTCAATATTATCTATACCTCAAAAATATTTTGGGGAAAGAATTAAACCCGGAAGTTTTAAACTTATAGATAATTCGACATCAAAAGAGGTTACAATTCAAGATGATGGTCATGGAAATTTATATCCGGTGGGACATACTATATCTCAAAGTGTTACTAGTCCATCTTCTTCTGATAATTATGTCGGAAATATATTTTATAATTATGGTATAGTTACAGTTACAGATACCGGATCGTATTCTGCAAGCATTAATTATGCTGATGTTACGACTGATAAGTATACATTAAAATTTGAATCAACGCAGACTATTTATACTTATGAGTATTTAGTAACAATAAATCCTGAAGAGTTTAATTTTACTATGAATCCTACAGCAAGAGCTTTTCATAGTGGAAGTGATTTAACTAATCCGATTGAAACCCCTTATTTGAGATCTAGGTTAACAGCGAGTGGGTGGACACCATCCGTGACGTCAATACAATTATATAGTGAACATCAAAAAGGATTGGGTACTTTTGAAACTAAACCCAATCGACTAATTAATTTAACTGAACCAATTATTGTTGCTAAGTTGCCCAATCCCATAAAGATCCCCAGCGATATGCAAATAACTTTTAGAGTGAGGTTAGATTTTTAAATATGAAAATAATATCAAATATAAAGAGTTATTTTAATATATCAAGATTTACTGTTTATATTTGTAAGTGGGAGCTATAATATGAAAAAACTATTAATAGGATTATTGTTATCAACATCTTTGTTTGGGCAGGGTGTTATATCAAACTTTTTTAAATATTCAACATTTTATGCCGGATTCAATTTAGCCTCACCAAAATGGGAAGATGATAGATATACGCTTTCAATGATTGATCCTGAAACAGGAGAGGAAAATTGGTGGAACGGCGAAGTATCTGTTCAGAAAGAAGAAAGAGATTTAGAACCAGATTTTGATTTATCGTTTGGAATACGAAAAATAGCGAGATTTAATTATGAACCAAAACGAGGTGTGAAAAACGCCGGCGTTGGTGGAGAATGGTATAAAGGAAACGAAGTAAGTCCTAACGAAGCTGCAACAGTTGGTAAAGTTAAAGGGTTTGAATATCTCCTAAAGTATTCTGAAAATCGCAGGTGGGATGAACAGTTTAGATCACAAGAATATTTTTTGAGATATCTTGGTGATTGGTTTATTCTTAAAGCAAAATATTCAGATATGGAATTGGAAGATTTAAGATATGGTCAAAGTGATTTAAGATTTAGAAAAGAACTTGAAACTGAGAATGGTAGTTTTAATGTTTCGGTTGGAGTAGGTGCAAGAACACATCCAGCATACGGATTCTCACCAACAGTCATTGATTCAAGTTGGTATACTTCAGCTTGGTGGGATTTCGCAGCAGATGAATTTGGTGTAGATGATATGTCATACAGCGCTGATTCAAATGGGGATGGTTATCCAGATTATCAGGGGTTTTCAATTTATGATAATGCAACTGGTGAATATGTTGGTTGGGTTGGATTTGATTATAGGTGGTTTGATGCAGATGGTAATTTAATGGCGATGACCGATAGAGAATTTTATCAATATCATTTTCCAGAACTATTAGAAACTTGGTTTGACGACCAATTAAAAAGTTTAGGAAGTCAAAGAGAAATATCAGTATCACTTGGATTAGATTGGTATCAATATACAGAGAATTTTTGGATACACGCTTGGGGTAGTTTATATCCCTACCATTATGGATTAGATAGGTATTCTTTTCATAATGCAATTGCGTGGAAAGAACATGAAGAAGAAGGAGAAGAACCTGAAACTTTTGAATTTTTAGATACAGGAACAGAAATCTGGATGGATTATGATTTTGGTGCAGTAATTGGATTTAAATTAAAAGAGAATTTAGGATTTTACGCTGAAGGAAAATATTTAGATTATTGGGAAAGACCAGCCTATGATATTAAAGTTGGTTTAAATTATCAATTCGTAGGATTTTAGGAGTGCAAAATGGCAGACAATGGCAAAAGATTAGGAGAGCTTTTATTAGAAGCAGATGTCGTAACTAAAAGACAGCTTGCTAAGGCCTGCCAAAAACAAATACGAGGCGATAAAAGAAAGTTAGGAGATATTCTAATTGAATTGGGATATATTACTATAGAGGATTTAACAGATGTAATGTTAGATACTCGGCATGCGGAATCAGTTATAGAGGAGAAAGTAGTGGCACAATCAGTAGATATTAGTAGAGATACACTAATGAAAACGAAGTTCAAGATAGATCTTAAAACAATAATAGCAGCAGCAATTGGCATCTCATCATTAATTGGTATGTGGTACGCATTACAGGCAGACATTCAAGAAGCAAAAGAATTACCAGCTGTGAAGTCTTTGTATGGAGGAGAATATCCATCCAAGGCACCAGGATATAACTGGCCAAGTTCATATGAGCAATATAAATCTGATGTTGGACAACTTCAAAAAGATATGGATGAAGTATTAGATAAATTAGATGAATATGAAGAACAAATTGAAGACCTTGAAAACCAAGTTACAAATTTGAGAATAGATTTGGCAAACAAGAAGGATAAATAGTTATGAAATATAAAAAGTTAATATATTGGATATTTGGAATTTTGTTATTTATATATGGAACAGATTTAGTTTGGGGACAAACTTCTTTACGAGCTTCTACAAAAGTAGAAATTATCAACGATGATAATTTTAAGAAGAAAATAGCTAAAGGATTTGTATTAGTTAAATTTACAGCCACATATCAAAGAAAAGATCTTGATTCAAGATTATTTGATGGTATAAAAGGATTTGAAGGATGTGTTATTTATAAGATTGATCAATCAAATGTTAAAGGAATAGTTAAAAAATTAAGAATACGAAATTATCCATCTATAGCATTATTTCATAATGGAAAAAAGATTGAAGTGTGGAAAGGTGATATGGATGGAGTAGTTGATGTAACCAATAATGATATTAAAAAGGCAATACAAGATGCTATGGCTGGTGATGTATACTGATGATTAAACTAAAGGATTTAATAACAGAAAAAATTGATTATCAAGATATTGCAGGTCAGTTAGTAAAACATTATAAACTTCGTTCTAAAGTTAAATTTGGGAGTGGAAACGAGTTTGCAGACTACGTCCCAGAAACTGATACAATTAAGTTGAGACGAAATTATCCTAATACAAAAGAATTTCTTATCACGGTATTACATGAGATAGCACATGCATTAGATGCAAAAAATTTAGGTGCAAAAAAGTTTATGAAAAAATATATTCAGGCAGGAACAATAGCGGCTCATGGAGGACTTGATCCTCATGATAATAATAAATGGGAAAAAAGAGCTGATAATTGGGCAAAGCGCGAATATAAATCTAAGTGGGCTAATCATTTATAAGGAGAATAATAATGGGAATAACAAATTTTTATCATGGAGCTATTAACAAATTAACAACTGGTGGTTGGCTAGATCATTGGACAGCTTTTCACATTGGTGGTGGTGTTCTTATTTGTAAGATAGCACAATGGCTAGGAGCAACTAATTTCTGGGCAGTTATGTGGGTACTAATTCTTGGTATTGTTTGGGAAATTATTGAATGGGTTGCAGATGGTTGGCAGCCGTATGGAACACTACAAAGATGGAAAAACAATACAATTTCAGATCTTATTGTTGAAACTGGAATTGCTATTATTGTTGTTTTATAAAAATTAATAATTAATAAAATGGTGCTTATATGGCACAAACAAAAGTAATATTTTGCTTTGCCAGGAAAGCAGTTTTCAAATAATTTTTTAAGTTCTTGGACAAATTTAATTTCAGAATTACCAAATCATAATATTCAATGGGGAGTATCAAATAAATATTCACCAAATATCTATTATGTTCGAAATATGTGTTTAGGTGGAAATAATATTTCAGGTATAAAGCAAAAACCATTTGATGGTAAAATTGATTATAAAATTTTTTTAAATAATCTATTGTTTCAATTATAGTATTATATTTATTACAGATGGAGACCTATTGGTTACACTCGGATTAGATGTTTCAACACGCACTGTGGGGTATGCGTTCGTAGATAATAAACAAATTTTAGATATAGGTTTTATTGATATATCAAAACAAGAAACTATACGAAATAAAGTTTTTAATGTTTTTAAAAAAATATCAGATAACAAATACTGTGATGATCTCGATATTATTTATGTTGAAGACTCCTTATCAGGTTTTGCTAGAGGGCGAACTAGTATTCAAATAATTATTAAATTAGCAAAAATTAATGCTGTTTTATGTTTTATAATGGGTGATATTATAAATTCGGAAGTTAAACTTGTAAATCCAAATACTGCACGCAAACGAATATTCGGAAAAGCTAGACAAAAAGGAAAAACAGCAAAAGAGTTTGTTAAGGAGCATATTGAAAAGGATTATGATTTAACAGAATGGTATAAAATAACTTCAAGAGATAATTGGGATAAGCGAAATAGTGATGCTTTAGATGCATTAGTTATAGCGTTATACGGCGCGCAGAATGGATAATAATTTAATTTTAAATATTCTTGAAAGAGTTTTAGGAACAAGTTATAAACTTCCTCGTAATGAAATGGCCTTTTTTTGTCCCAAATGCAATCATAGAAAACGAAAGCTACAAGTCAATTTAATTAGCGGTAGAAGTCATTGTTGGATATGTAATTTATCTGCTCATAATATACCCCAACTTTTAAGAAAAATAAACGCTTCGGTGGAATTAATAAATGAAGCATATCAAATTTTAGGAACTTCAAAATCGCGAAATTATGATAATGTAGAAAAAACTAAACAAGCTATTGTTCTTCCTAAAGAATTTAAACCCCTATGGAAAAAAACAAATGACACTTTATATAAACATGCTATAACATATTTACAGCAAAGAAATATCATTATTGGGGATATATTAAGATATGGTATGGGTTATTGTGCTGATGGAATTTATGCTAATAGGATTATTATACCAAGTTATGATTATGTGGGCAGTTTAAATTATTTTATAGCGAGAGATATGTTTCCAAATAGTAAAATGAAATATAAAAATCCACCGTTTTCTAAAAATATTATAATGTTTGAGTTATTAATTGCTTGGAATAATCCATTAATATTAACTGAGGGTGTTTTTGATGCGATTGCAATTAGAAAAAATGCTATTCCTTTATTAGGAAAATTTATGAGTAATACTTTAAAGAAGCGAATTATTAAAGAAAAAGTTTCTCAAATTTATATCGCGCTAGATTCAGACGCGGCATCAAATGCAGTTGATTTGGCACAAGATATTAATAATTTAGGAATTGAAGCTAAAATTATTGATTTAGATAAAGATCCCTCAGAGCAAGGATTTAAAAAGTTTTGGACAATATCCAATCAAGCATTACCGACAACATTTTCTGATATTATAAATAGGCGACTATATGGTAGATAACCCAATAAATAAAATAGTACATTTGTCTGATATACACATTAGGCGACTGTATCGACATCAAGAGTATAGAGAAGTATTTAATAAACTTTATAAAAAACTTAGAAAAATTAAACCCGATATAATTTATGTGGGGGGAGATATTGTTCATGGAAAAAATGATTTATCGCCCGAGCTTACTAGAATGGTGGCTAGGTTTCTCTTAAGATTATCACGATTGACAGATCACGTAATTATTATATCGGGAAACCACGATTGTAATCTTCAAAATAAAAGTAGAGAAGATGCGTTATCTCCGATTATAGATTTATTGAAGAAGATTACTTCAAATATATACTATTGGAAAAACTCTGGAAAGTATACTATAAATAATATTGATTTTGGAGTCCTTTCAATTTTTGATATTGATAAAAATAGAAATCAATTAATTGATAAATTACCTAATCCCGCCGATATGGATGGAGAATATAAAATAGTCTTGCATCATGGACCAGTAGGTACTTTTCGATATGATAATCAATTACAAGTTACAGATGATAGAGTAACGTTAGATGTACTTAAGGGTTATGATTTTGGTTTTTTTGGGGATATTCATCTCAAACAATTTCTTAATAGTGAAAAAACATTTGCATTTTGCGGAAGTCTTATACAGCAGAATTTTTCTGAGAGACCAAGTCACGGATTTTTATTATGGGACTTAAAAACAAAAACTGCCGAATACCACGAAATTAAAAATGATTATGGATTTAAAACCATAGAAATAATTGATGGTAAAATACAAAATAAAATGGATTATATTCCATCTAAAGGTAATATTCGAATTAGACATTGGGATACAACGTTTGAACAAATAAAAGATATTCAAATTGATCTCAGAAAGCAATATCCAAAGTTAAGAGATATTAAATCAGAAAAGCAAGATGGCATTTTATCTTTGGTTGACGGCCAAAAATTAAATAAGATAGACATTGGTGATGTTAGAGATGTTAATTATCAAAATGAACTTATTATAGATTTTTTGAAAAAAAATGTTGAGAATATTGATAATGATACCATCAGGCGAATTTTTAAAATAAATGAAATTACTAATAATACACCGGAAATATTTGATTTTGACGTATCTAGGAATATTAGTTGGAAGCTTAAATATTTTGAATTCGATAATATGTTTAGTTATAAAGAAGGTAATAAAGTTGATTTTACTAAGTTAGATGGGGTGATCGGATTAATTGGACCTAACCACAGTGGCAAATCAAGTTTGCTTTCAGCGTTATCTTATACAATATTTGATACATGTGATAGAACATTTAAAGCAATAGATGTTTTAAATAACCGAAAGAAGAAATTTACTACAAAATTAAATATAGAAGTTAATGGAGAAGATTATTGGATAGAACGTGTCGGAAATCTTAAATCGCGAAAAAATAGAAAAACGGGCGATATTACCCACACTTGCCCCGTTGATGTTAGATTTTATAATATAAGAGAAGATAAAAAAATTGATCTTACGGGAGCTTCGCGAAGAACTACTCAATATGGAAGCGGTACAAATGAAGAGATACGAAAATTATTAGGGACGTTCGATGATTTTATTTTAACATCTCTATCACTTCAAACTAACTCATCTGATTTTGTTGATAAGAAACAATATGAAAGAAAACAAATTTTATTTCAGTTCATGGATTTAAATATTTTTGATGAATTATATGATATAGCAAAATTAGATAGTGATGATGAAAGATTTGCGTTAAAAGCATTCCGGCGAAAAGATAGTTATGCTAAGTTAGCTAGAGCTGATCAAAAAATTAATAATTTAGATATAGATGAAATAGATCTTACAAAAAAGTTACAGGTAGTTAATAATGATATAGATAGTTTAGAAGATAAAAAAATTAATTTAGTAAAAGATCTTTGGAGAATGGATGAAGATTTTATAGATGTTAAAGATACTAAATTTATATTACAAAATCTTAAAGAAGAGATAATAACGGTACAAGAAAGTTTAAATGATGATAAAGAGTATAAAGAAACATTACGGCCTTTATATCTTGAATATTATGCCAGGATTGAAAAATTTGATGATGATAAAATAAAATTGGATTATGATCGCAGTCAAGTTCTTCAACGAGATATTGATAGGGCTCAAGGATCGTTAGAAATAGTTTTATCAAAAATTACGTCGGAGAATTTAGCGCTTCAAGATTTAAAAAAATATAAATATGATCCAGGTTGTTCTTATTGTCTTGATAATGCGCAAGAGCATATAAAAAGAAATAAAGAGTTAGAGATTAATTTAAAAGAGTTAAAGGTCGAAGAGGGAATATTATTTCAACAGATAACAGATATGGAGTCTGAGTTTAAGTCTCTACAGTTTACTTTAATGGATAAGCAAGAATATGATATATTTGTAGATGAGTTAAATCAAATTTCTCAAGATGCTCTTAAAATCGGCGGTAAAATTTCAACTAAGAAAGAAAAGGTAAAACGACTATCCAGAGAAATAAAAGTAAGCACTCAAAAAATTGAAAAATATTATGAATTTGAACAAAAAATTAAACAAAATCAAACTATTAATGATAAATTAACTAATATAACCGATAAATTAAATGAAGTAGAAAAAGAACAATTAAACTTAAGTAATCATTATAAAAAATTATTATCTAAAATAGCAGTTGCAAAAAAAGAAAAGCAAACTTTAGAAACTGAAATTAAAAATTTATTAGAAATAGAACAAAAAGTAAATGATTATGATCTTTATTTAGCTGCCATTTCTAAAGATCATATTCCTTATGATTTAGCTTCTAAAACAATACCAGTTATTGAATCTGAAGTAAATAGAGTTTTAGATTCTATGACCGTTGGATTTACTCTTAAATTAACAATGGATGGAAAAGATATAAATATTGATATCTGTTATGGAGAAAAACACTGGCCTTTGGAATTAGCTTCTGGGATGGAGAGGTTTATAAGTAATTTAGCAATGCGAGTAGGTTTAGTAAATGCATCAAATTTACCCAGACCTAATTTACTTGTAATAGATGAAGGATTTGGAACTTTAGATGGGGATTCTTTGGGTAGTTTAGAGGGAGTTTTTCAATATTTAAAAACACAATTTGATATAGTTTTGATTATAACTCATTTAGAAAGTGTTAAAGATTATATGGATCATTTATTACCAATTAATGTTAATAATGGATATAGTAAAATTATTTCTACATAACTTTCAGCGCATCTAGATTTTTTTCAGAAATTGTTATGATGGGGTTTTTTTGATAATGCTCCCATAATATTCTTGATAAATTAGCGGAAACGGTAGCGTATCGGTTTTCGCTATCTTTTTTTAAGAGAGCATCGGTTCGTGGGTCAAGTGAAATACATCTAGTTATTTTTTTCATATTAATCCTTCCTATAGTTCATTTATAAATATTATAGTTTAATAAGTTCGTGCCAAAAATATGTAGATAAACTTATATTTTTACTCTCTTTTAATATTTATAATTGAATTTTACAGGAGAATAACACTGGCTTACCCACCACAATTTGCAGGAAAATTTCCCAAATCTGCTCGCGAATATAAATATCCAGTAGAATATAATCTTGATCGGCGAGATGTTTATTTTGAAGAGGATCCCAATAATCCCTTATTTTTTACAGTTGAGGGACTTCCTGGAAGACTATCTTTTGGAAAAACTTATTTTACTATATCTTTTAAAGACCCCGAAAATTCTCAATATAGATTAAAAGAAAATTCCCCCATTCTGTTTGAATTTAAAGATTCAGCAGGAACAGTTATATATTCCGATCTAACTTCGTATGATGATATAAATGGCGCAGCTGTTGCTTATGTTTGGGTAAAAAATGATCCTTTGCGCACTTTTAACAGTATAGAGGAGGGGGTTGGGGGTTTAACTATTGTTGGGGAGTTAGAATCGGTACCAAGTGCTTGGAGGGGAGTTTATAATATAAGATTAAGTATTCCTATTGATATAAGAAAAGATTTACCCAACAATACTCCTATATTATTTCAAAGCGCTTCTCTTATTCAATCTTCATTAGTAGTTTCAGAGAGTGTGGATTTTGATTCTAATGATGTAACGTATAACCGCAGCATGATTAATATTAGTGCCAGTAATTTAGAAACATTTGGGGGTCAATTAAGATTTATAGAAGTTTCTTATAATGAAGCTAGAGCTAATACTGACAAATATAAACTTTTAACTACTTATGAAGCTAGCGCTTCGGGAGAAGAATACGAAATAACATCCAGTGATGCTGTCGGATTAAATCCAGTTTCAAATTTATTTAAAACTCCAATGCCGCGGGACTTGCGAAGATCGGGGGATGTTACTTTTAGATTAAGATTTTTCAATGGAGCAAACCAGGTTGTTCAAGATCCAACTACAGGAAATGAAATTATGGTTAGTGCCTCCGCCACATTTGAGGGCACTCCAATTATTATTGAAAAGGATGATAACTTATTAACCGGATCTTTAGGAGTTGGAAATGCTGTAGGTACTGGGTTTGAAATGGCGGGAAAACGATCTGCTTATCTTCGAACAGCTGGATATTCAGGATTTACATCAGCTTCAGCCGCTTCTGGATCGGGTGTATTGATATGGTCTGGATCAGTACTTGATAAAGCGACTGATGATTATTCGTTGGGGGGTGTTGGTTTAGAGTTAGTTGCGGATAGTTCTAGTTATTTTAGATTTAGAACGAATCCTAAAGAATTAGATATAAGAGCGGATGCATTTTTTGTTGGTAATGTAAATCAACAATTTATAAGTGGCGCTGGAGCAAATATAGAAATATCATCTTCTGGATTTCATTTAGATACTGAAAATAATTCTATGGTAGTGGCAGGGTGGAAATTATTTACTGGTGATGATGGGCGTTCTTTATTAAGTGGTTCTAATATTACACTCGATGCTACTGGTTCTTCATTATATATGTCGGACAAAGGTCCAAGAAGTGATACAACTTATCCAGCCGGATTTGAACCATTAGCAGATGAATATTATATAGATTTTAGTCCAAGTGGAAGTTCTGATTCTGCGGGTTATTATGTTCACTTTGGCCCCAATTTTTCAGTTAACCACGAAGGTATATTACTTGCAAGTGGTGCAAAATTTATTGGTACAATTACAGCTTCAGCGGGATTAATTGGTGGGTGGTCGATTGAAGATACATATATAGGATCAGTTCCTGATGGAATGCGTTTATATGGTAATTCAAGTGATAGTTCATATCATATTTCTTCATCCAATTTTAAAGTAACAACACAAGGCGACATAACTGGCTCACAAGTATTATTCACTGGTGGAAAGATTGCTGGAGCTACAATATCTGACACTGAATTAAAGTACGGATCAAATTGGTCAATATCAGCATCAGCGCAAGACAATGAATATTTCATATCTTCTTCCAAATTCAATGTAAAACAAAGTGGTGATGTAACTGGCTCACAAGTATTATTCACTGGTGGTAAAATTGCGGGAGCTACAATAGCAGATGATAAATTATCATATTCATCTAACTGGTCAATATCTGCTTCTGCACAAGACAACGAATATTTCATATCTTCATCTAAATTCAATGTAAAGCAAAGTGGTGATATAACTGGCTCACAAGTATTATTCACCGGTGGAAAGATTGCCGGAGCTACAATATCTGACACTGAATTAAAATATGGTTCAAATTGGTCAATATCTGCTTCTGCACAAGACAACGAATATTTCATATCTTCATCTAAATTCAATGTAAAGCAAAGTGGTGATATAACTGGCTCACAAGTATTATTCACCGGTGGTAAAATTGCGGGGTTTACAATTGATGGAACACAATTAAAACAAGGAGCATCGTTTTATTTAGATGGAGCCCCGGGCGGTACTTATTTTATATCATCATCTAATTTTCAAGTAACACCCGCCGGCTCAATAACTGCAGTTGATGGAACAATTGGTGGGTGGACAATTGGAAGTTCGCGAATTACAAGTAGTAATTTAATTTTAGATTCAGCAGGACTTATTAAAACTTCTGATTTTGCAAAGGGTGTTCAGGGATGGAGAATTAGTGATACTGGCGAAGCAGAATTTGAGAACGCTACAATTAGAGGAGTTCTTAGTACTACTACTTTTGAGAAAGAATCTGTTAACGCTGTTGGTGGTCAATTATATGTAGCAAATTCAACAGTTATATCACAATCAACACAAGTAGCAGCGACAGATGCGACGATGAGTGTGGTTAATGTCAGCGGTTTTACTGGCAGTTATTCTGGTAATACTGGCGAAATTATATCTCTTAAAAAAGTTACCGACACCGGATTTTCAACAGAATATATGTTGGTACAAAGTGCATCAAGAGATAATCCTTCAAGTGATAAAGATTTTAGTGGTAAATTATATGTTGTTCGTGGATATAGTGGATCATTACCAGGTACAAGTGATACAGGTTCACTTGGCGATGCCGCTTCAGGCCCGACAACATATGAAGACGGTCAAGTAATTGTATCTACTGGCAAAAGCGGTAGTGGTTATATTAGATTAAATGCAAATCCAAATGATTCTACTACACCTTATATTGATATTATAGAAAGAACTGGAAGTGCGATTTATGATATAGAATTAAAAGCTCGTTTGGGAGATTTATCTGGGGTTGCTGGCGTTGGCGCAGTACCATCTTCACCCGGTTTTGGTTTATATTCTGATAATGTTTATTTAGATGGAACTATAAGTGCAAGTGCTGGATATATTGGTCAGTGGAATATTGCAAATGGCGTTTTAAAATATGCAGATTTATTTAAATTGGATCCAACAGCAACTGGTGCATCTCCAGTTATATCGTCGTCGAGATTTAAAGTTGACAGTAGTGGTGATGTAACTGGCTCACAAGTATTATTCACTGGTGGTAAGATTGGCGGATTTCAAATACAGCCGACTAAAATTGTTAATACTGAAAATACAGTAGAATTAAGTTCAACCACTCCCGGATTAAATATTAAAGATGGTGGTGGGACGGAAAGAGTATCAATAAAATCAGGATCTTTTTTAACTATAGGGGGTGGCACCCAACACGTTGATAACAAAAGTTTTGAAGACAATACTGGACTGTCTGCGGGAAGGAATTTTGTATCTCAATCTAATGTATTAAGTTGGTCATTGTCTTTAGGAGGTACAGTAAGTGCAAGTTTAACCGATAGAAGTTCTTATCCTGATAAAGATAAAGCAGTTAGTGGAGATCTAACATTAGATATTATTGTACAGTCTGGATCTAGTTATTATTCAGGTCAAAATAATACTTATGAGATTAATCAAGTAATTACATCATCTATATCTTCTGGCGATACTTTGAGTTTCAGCTCAGTAGCCCGTTTTAGTTCTAGTTTTGGTGGTAAGGGCAAAGATAGAGCGTTAGGCCCCCAATATTTTAGAGTAGAATATAGCAGTTCTAATTCAAATGGATTTAAACCATTTTTACCTTCAAGTAAATATACTGCAAGCAATGGTTATGGTGAATATTATTTGGGTTCAGGACAATATAATAGTTTTGGTGCAAGTGCGGCAGCCCCGGAAAATATTGAATTTTTAAAAGTAGTTCTCACAGGTAGTATTAATGATGATACTGGGTATACGGTTAAAAGGTCTCTCTTTGCGGCTGATAAGGGAACAGTAGATTCAGATATATCGGGTAGAACATTTGATCAACAAGTTGGTGGGAGTACAACGGCTGAATATCCTGAAACTGAATTGACATTTGATAATTTTGGCATAAGGAGCAATACAAGAAAAGTTGAATTAACAGAACAAGGATTACTGATTTATAACTCAGAAGATAGTTTTTTCAAAATGTCTGCTGAGGGTATTGAACTTCGAGGTGGTAGTGGAGTGTCAACATTCGGCACAGCGATATCTCGTGAAAATTTTACAAACGACAGTCGGGTCGCAGGAACGTTGGGTGCCCCATCATTACAGGGGTATAGCGCAGATCCAGAGAATATTCACCCCACAACGGCATTCGATGGGAATGTTGGAGATTATGCAAAGGGAAATCATAGGCATGTTTTAACATTTTCAACATTAAATAGCATTGCGGGTGGTGGTGCGTTTACAGCAATAACTGCTTCAATTTTTAGTGGATCATTTTCAGGAGTATTTGATGGTGCGCTATCAAGTTCTGCACAAATAGCAAGTGACATAAGCGGTTCATTAGGAGCGAATGCTTCACTTATTAGAAGTCTAACTGCAACTGGAATAAGTGGTTCATTTACTTCTGTTTCAAGTAGTTTAGCAGCAAGAATAGCTTCAGAAGAAGCAGAAGCAGAAGGAACTGTAATCAGTAGTTCTGCACAAATAGCAAGTGACATAAGCGGTTCATTAGGAGCGAATGCTTCACTTATTAGAAGTCTAACTGCAACTGGAATAAGTGGTTCTTGGCAAGGAGAATTAAGTTCTTCAAACATAGCTTATGTTGGTGGTGGAGTTAGTGGCTCATCAACTTCAACTGGTTCGTTTGGTCAATTACATTTAATACAAGATAATAGTCCAGCAAATCCAACATTAAATTTTGGTGATGGCGATAGTGGATTTTATGAATCATCTGATGATGTCATTAGAATTGCTACTGGTGGTAATCATTACTATTCAATTCATAGTGCCGCTATTCAAGGAAACGCAAGTAATAGATTTGGAATACAACTTGTTACACCAACATCTACACTTCCTACTTTTACACCAAATTATACTGATTCAAATACAGGAATAGGATGGAGTTCTGCAGATAAATTATCATTAATTGCGGGTGGTGTAGGAGTAGAAGTAACAACCACTGGTATAAGCGGCTCATCATCTTCAACTGGTTCGTTTGGTTCAGTTCATACGGCAGGCAATGTCGGCATCGGGACAACAAGTCCAGACTCAAAACTTCACGTGGTTGGAGACATAAGAGCCACAGGTGATGTTATTGCAGAAAATTATATTGTAAGTTCTTCAGTTACTTATATGACATCATCATTTTCAAGCGGTTCAACGATATTCGGCGACACACCAGCAGACGACACCCATCAATTCACAGGGTCGGTTTCGATATCGGGATCAGGCGGACTTACACTCAGTAGTGGTAAGGCGGCTCCATCATTAAGAATAGAAGGAAATGTAGACCAATATATACAAATGCAACGGGGTAGCGAGCAAAATTGGGGTATAGGAGCTCATGGTGGAGAATCGTATTTTGGTTTTGGACGGTATGGAGCAGCTCCTGCTATAGCTGCTAATACAAGTGATAATATCGGAATCGGATTACCAGCTCCACAACTTATACCAGAAAAATTAACAGTAGAAGGTAATATAAGTGCAAGTGGTGCTTTGATGGGAGTTACTCATGTAACGGCATCAGGAAACATTTCCGGCTCCGCAACATCAACTGGGTCGTTTGGACACGGTTATATCGATGGCAAACTCGGAATCGGAACAAAGAGTCCCGGTGTACCATTAGACGTTGATGGAAATGTATGGGTTCGTGCAGGGAGAACACTTTATCTTGATAACATTGAACATTATACAGGAGGTGCAACTTTATTAACTATTGGTGCTGGTGATGAATTAACAATAAGCACAAGTGGCAACGTCGGCATCGGGACAACTTCGCCAGATGCTCATCTCCACATAAGTTCATCAGTAGGAAGTGCAACCGCATCACTCCATATAGAAGGAAGTGGTTCATCAGTTGTTGCAGTAGACGGAACTCAAGGACGACTGTTTTCTATAACTGATGAAATGTCAGGATCAATCTTTTCAGCAAATACAATTGCTGGTCTTCCTGTCATTGAAGCATTTTCTGATAATAAAGTTACATTAGGCCCATATTCAAGTCAAACAACAATCAATT
>Ga0209434_1000373_pt1 | contig 22421 bp, 18 predicted proteins | sample ETNvirnome_2_300_FD_184068 | JGI IMG/M metagenome (GOLD analysis project Ga0209434, IMG submission 184068) | Marine viral communities from the Pacific Ocean - ETNP_2_300 (SPAdes) (version 2) | ecosystem: Environmental > Aquatic > Marine > Oceanic | place: Pacific Ocean | collected 2013-06-22
TTTGATTCTTTTGTGCTTTTGATAGCCAATACTTGAAAGTTGGCATAATCCAACAAAGGAAGCCACGTCGTATTAACGCCAGTTAAAGAATCAGCACTTCCTGTATTAACTGTGTGCATTCCAAATAAAGAAACATCAGTGTAGTTTCTATCAAAAGCGTCTGATTCTAATTGAAAACTCGGAAATAAAACATCAGCTTCAATGGTAAAGCCATATTTATTTTCATATCCGCTGCCTTGACTACCAGAAATATAACCTAAACTATCACTATTAGATGAATTTTGAGCCTGATAAACCGTGCCTGACGTATTGAATTTATGATTAAGATTCAAACTAGTTTTATTTGTGAGAACTTGAATAAGATTGTCTCTTAAATCATATGTTTGATCATTTGAATAAGCATTAAGTCTGACTACCTTTTCATCAATATTAAAACATCTTAAGACATTTCTAATTGCTTTTTCTGTGCCTTTTGATTTATAAATGTTTGTTAAGTTATTATAAAGATTTAAATAAATCATATTCTTCATATCATTCAAATCAGATTCAAATAACGTAGTTTGAGTTCTGTTCATAAACCGTTCAAGAACATCTGAATCAATAAAAATCTCTGGGGTATATAGCCCTAGTGATTGTGGCATATGTTGAGCAAAAGGCAATGGCTTATAAGAAGAACTAGTATAAGTTTGACTTCTGAATTTTGGCAATTCCGAAATCAAAAGATGAAGTTTATCAAAATATGTACCAATGATATGAGAGATTATTTGTATGTTGCCGTCCTCGGCTTCTTGTTCTTCCACAATCCAACTAGGAATCATGCTTAACATCGAAGAAATATTAGTACTATCGTGATAAGAACCACTATTCGTTAAGTTTGATTTTAATGTCACAACATCTGAATGAGAGGATCTAATAATAGGATCTGGATATTCTACTGATGCAGCACTAGCTGAGACCATCGCAGAACCGGTATTTCGTGAAGTTGTCCCATTGTAACCAGTCCAGGTACCATTGCTGATTCTACCACTATAGTCTAAGACAATGTTATCCACAGATGACGTTTGTGTTATACCTTCATTAAATTTATAATAAACGCCCAAAGTCGCATTAGAAATATCTGTATTTACTCCTCCTCTTATGTGAGTAAACCAATTCTTTCCTATTTCGTGCGAATTTCTTCTAACTTTCCAAAATCTAAATTCGTCAATAGAACCACTTAGTTTGCCAGCAGCAGTTAAACTACTGGGGGCGCCGGCGGTGCCCGAAGGAGAAATCAATAATGCGCCTAGGCGCCCTTTCATTTTTTTTGAATTTATTTCGTTTAACGCTTTTGATGAATAGGTATTTGTATCATCCAACTGTCCATTGACATATAATTTTGCTACAAGATCAGAGCCTTTATTGTAAAAAGACAAACCATAATGCTTCCAATCCGACAACGAGCCCGTTTTGACCGTGGCGCCAATCGACTGTTCAAAAATGCCTGTCGTTCCAGACTGTACTGTAATCAAAAAAGGAGATGTGGCACTACTAGTAAGGGCGACCGTAACACGTCCGTAATCAGCACTGGAAGAATTTACATTATTCCACATGTCGAAAATAACTTGTTTTTCAGTCAAAGATGCGTCTAAGGAACCGGTTTTTAACCAGAATTCAACTGTGACACCGTTTGTAAAATTGGATTTTAAATTTGACTCTCTAGAACCAGTGCCATAAGTTGATGGCAAGCGAGCAGTTTTATAGATATCTGTATCGTATATATTTGCAGAATCCGTGTTTGAAGAACTAGGATTTTGAAACAATTTCGCCGTGGTGGTGGTCGTAATTGTATTAGGGCCGCCATAGAATGTAATATTTTCCAAAGTGGCTGGCTTTCCATAACCATTTACTATAGAACCATCTAAGGAACCCCACCCGTCAGCACACAAGATAGCATATCCGTTTGTCCGTGGGTAAAGATTATCAAAAATATATTTTTCGATTTCTAATGATCTATTATAAAATTCATTTACTTCTGCATCTGATCCATCATACGGATAATAATCAATAATCCTTTCTACTGCAGATTTATAATACAAATATGCTGAGCCATACTTAGCAAAATTTTCCGGTTTTGAATAATCAACCTGCGGAATATAGGTATTTTGCTTTTCGCTAATAGCCCTAGCGTTTCTTGACGATTCTACATCCCGAAAAGTTTCTTTGTCAGTGGTATCGGGAAGATAATTATTTGGTCTATTTGTTGATCCAAAAAGATCTTTAATACTCATAATCTTCTACTCTAAATTTAAAAGCCTCATTTTGTTCTGTCCAAGCTTGTAGTTCAGTATCATAAAATGCAAATTTAAATGCATATGCGTAACCGGGCTCTAATAAACTCATGTCAAAATCAAAGTAATTTCCAGAAACATCATAAGACAAAACTGTATGTAAATCAGAGCCGGTTCCATATGGTATTGCGGTATAGGCATCTAGTTCTCTATAAACCCTATAAGATGCACTTTGTATTGACGTAGTGGCAACTGAAGAGTTCGCCACAGTATAAATGTTCGGGCTCCAATATTTATTTCTCACATATAAATTAAGCCTAGCAGTCTCATTAGAACGATATTTGTTTCTTAAGTTAGTAATTTTTAAATAATAAATTGGTTTTGCAACAGTGTTGCCACCACTTATAGTCTTTGGAAGAATAGAGCCAGTACTATATTGTACAGAGGCGCTATGCCACACATCATATAACGTCGTCAAAGGAGTTGCTGCAGCAGTGATTGCAACCGATGCCGAATATATGCCAGTAGAAACCCATCCGCCAGTTACGTTATTTTTGCTATCATACAAAGTTAATTTAGAACCAGATGGAACTGAATTATCAGAAGAGCCCGAATAAAGACTAACTAAAATGGGATTGGTGCCAACTCTTGGAATATTTCTCAATCTTCCACGAATATAATTATAGAGATAAATTTTATTTAAATTATCCGCAGCAGGGGCCAGAGAACTACTATAATAAAAATCTCCTCTATTATCTCTAGTTGAATCATCCCAGCGCGCTTCTATCACCGGTCGCCTAAAAAAGTATTGTGAGCCTCTGGCAAAAAATCTTTTTGTATAATAAGACTTTTTGGCGCCCGTGAGATTTGCTCCCTGTGGAGCACTAGAGCCTGTGTAAGCTTCATAGCTAGAAGAAAGAAAAACACCAAAACCATAATTACCAATAGTTCCAGCTATCCATTTCTCTACAATATCGGACACATCTATTTCTAAATCTTCTAATCCTGTTGAAAACGTTTGAGAATAAATAACATCTGAATCGGAAGCGTGTGAGGATGTCTTATAATCGCCCCCCTGGCTCGTCCATGATGTTGTACTTGATGCACTAACCCAGTTGGCGCCGGAATTACCTTTCGTTAAATCGGTATATTGCTCTAAATCTAAACCAACACCTTCCTGCCATGATCGAGAAATCGCAGAAACAATTAATTTAAAATCTCTAGGAACGGTTTTAGAGTGTTGGGCATTAAACATACGAAGATAAAAACTCACACTTCCGCTAGCCGGAATTACAGAATTGGTTCTGTCCGTCGTAATACTAGTAACTGGAAATTTTATTAAAATTCGAGAAAGCTCAGATGAACCAGAAGACTGCCTTCCATATATCGAAAAAGTCTCCATCACATCAGCCTCGCCGGCATTGGCGCCGGTGCCGCGTGTCTGCATATCAGATTGATAAGCATTAACTATTGTTGTGTCAGCATCGGCTTTATACTTTTTAAGCGCCATTATCTAATTCTTCCCTTAACGTCAGCATCTGGATACTTAATTTCTAAAATAGCATTTTTAGGCACAATCAAATAATCACCATCTGGAGATAGATTGCTGTTTATATCAAATTCGGCGCCGCCGTAATTACCGCCAGTTTTACTAACCACACTAGCTTTAACTACATCTAAAACACCTGTTACTCCCTTCAAAACAGAATATATACTGCTAATATAAATCGGTTCACCAATGAAAAATGCGACAGAATAATATTCTTTCAAAGCTTGTACACAAGAATCTAATAAAATATACTTATCTGCGTTAGCAGTAGGCCTAACAATAAAATTAATTCCTATATTAATGATATATGGATCGAGAATATCAACTGTATCATTAATCATTCTATACTGATTAATCCAAGTTTTTAAATTATTTTTAATTGTTGAGTTAGTATTAACCAAAAGACCTTGTTCGTCTTCTGAAATTACATACATATTTAGATTTCTTTTGAGCGAATCTGCATCTTTTTGCACAGAACATCTTTTAATTGATCCAAATTTTGCTGGCATTCTATATACAAGATTTTCATAATCTGATTGTGTCACCGCCCTATTCTGAGTTGGGAAGGTATCAAATATTCTTCTTTTGATCTCCGTTGTTGTTGCATTAGTGACATTGCCCATAATAGGACTTTCATTAGAAACTTCTATTGAATCTAATATTGTCTGCATTGTTGCTGCTACCAAATTTTGTCTATCTGTAAATTCTAAAATACCATTAGTCACTTGTGTTATAGTTCCTGTACCAGTATTTGAGTTTGTTGGATTAGTAGTTCTATAGACAACTGTTAGAGTTGTGTTAGAGGGAACAATCCCATAATTTTTATTTAGTGTAAGACGCGTCGGATCAAAAGTTATATCGGTGACATAATCTTTTCCATATATATTTATTGCTACGGATTGTGGATCTGCAACGACATTTGATTCTGCTGAATTTCCACTACCAAACTGTAGATATGTATTAAATCGATCTCTTTCTACGACATATTTTCGAGTTACTAAATAAGGCTTTATAACGGAAGCAACATTATCATTAAGGAAATTGTTATTTGGAAGTTCTTTAAACACAATATCTTGAGCCATATAGTCTACTTCAAAATATTCATTTCCCTCTGAATCAGTTACCGAAGTAATTTCGGATACATTAGCAGCTGCCAATTTAATTCTCTTAAATCTCTGAAAGGCACCAACCTCTACCGTTTCTTGGGTATAGTATCCCGAAACTACCGTGCCCGTTGCCCTAATAGCATAATAAGTAGGGGCGCCAGTTGATGCATTAATCCTTGCAACTACTATCGGATTTACAGGACTAGCAAAATCAACATTTTCTGTTAGGACATAACTCTGGCCACCGGTGGAAGTAAATCGGGAACCTTTTTTTAAAATCGGAATGTATTTAGTATCAGGCCCCAAACCGGTAGTTGTAGCAGGTACAAGAATATATAAAGTTACTCTTCCATAAGTAGATGGGCGCCCTTCATCTTTATATCCCAATATTCTTCCATGACGAACAACGTTGCTATATTGATAGGCCGTATCTAAAAATGATTCGTTAACATTATAATCTAAATAAAAGGACAACTGATCGCCAACATAAGCTACCGCGTCCAACATCAAAGAGCCAAAAGATGCTTCGCTGAAATCCTGAAACGTGTCTGGATAAAAGCGTTCGGCAACTTCCATTAGGTCTTGACGAATGCTTTCATACTCTCTATGGGTATAGTCAATTGGTAAAATCTTTTTTTGATCGTCTGGCATAAAAAATCCTCGTTTTTAAATAGTTAACTCTAATAAATCTCTGGCGCCTATGTCTGGAATGGAATAAGATATCAAAATACCTAAAAGACTATCATCTGGGTTGCTTGTTCCAAATTTAATACTTTGAATTTTTACAATTGGCAAATAAATACGAACTTGTTGTCTAATTTTATTATTTATATCAGCTTCTACGCCAGACCCATAATTTTCAAACAAATATCTCTTTAATCCAACTCCAAAATCTGGCTCCATTATCCTTTCGCCAGGATTAGTTAGTAAGAGCATTTTAAAATTTTGTTTAATTAAATTTCTAATACTTTTTAACATTGTATAGCCATCATTAAAGTCTAATTCCAGGGGGAGTGCTACGCCAAAAGAAGCCATTTTTTTCTTACCTCTCTATAATTAGAGTCAATCTTCCTTTTCACAAAGTTCACCTTTAGAATTAAATGGATTACTTCTGTTCATTCGTCTCTTCCAACGTGGCAATAAATGTTGGCCAGGCGGCGGCTTAAGTGCCTCTCTCAATCCATTTAAAACAATATTGGCGCCAGATTCGCTCTTATCTCTGCCTGTATCAGTGTCAAAATCTCTTGAATTATAATGAGGCCTGAAAAGCTTTTTTATTCTTCTTTTTGAATTTTTTAACAAAACTTGATCCCATTCGTCCCATGTTCTTACAAAAGGAGTAAAAGTCTTTTGACGATCTTTAATATTAGCCCAACCTTCAGTTGCAGCTGCTGATGTTGATGTGGAAACACCTTCTTCTGATATTTCTACTGTCACCTTCATTCCTGGCTTTTTGTCAATCGTTGCTGCAGCCTCGGACTTGCCGCCATATGTTGAATCTTCAGCAACGGTAATCTCGCCAATAGCCGGCATAAAACCCTCGCTGTTGTAAATAGCTAATAAAGCTGTCATTTTCTTCATTGGGAAAATATATTGAGCTACTAGCTTATATGTATCATCGTTTTTGAGCATGTTGATCAAGCACAACAATAATTTACTATCTCCTTCAAATTGAGGTACCTGTCCAATTGCCAAATCCAACGCATCTACCTCTACAGAAGTTACTGGATATGCCACTCCGTCCATTACCACTGAAAATTCCAAACCATATCTAACTCCTAACTCGCCGTCTAATCCAACAACCTTTCCAGCTTCGTCAGTAACCAATTCTAAAGTACCCGGATAAATTTCTGATATTAATAGCAACTCGTTATCATTTTTCTGCAGTTCTGTTATTCCGTCTTCAGAAGAATATTTTATACCATCAATACTTATATATTTTTCAATTAAAAATGGCTGCTCTGTACTATCAGATGCTTCGGGGCCGGAAGTGATAGTGCCGGTGTAATCTTGAACATCGCCAATCGGCACAATTACTTGATCCGCCATAGGACGCAACAGGGCATGATCTTCTTCTACATGAAACTCGCCAGCCATATATACAGTATCTCCATCGTCGTCTGTAGTGACGTGATAATATCCCACATATACTTCGCCCGTTTCTTCATTAGAAAATTCATTACCACCAGTATACAATTCTTCTCCTTCAGTCGGAAGAGCAACAACTTCTTCTTTTATGTCCTGTCCTAGCGTTAAACTGCTGCCTTGTGTTAAGTTTTCAAAAACATAATAATCCAAATCGAATACATCAGGCGACATTCCAACGCCTTCCAAATTTTCAACAAACTTTTCCCCCATATAGTTCAACTGTTCGTTAACTAATTCTTTAAGAACTAATTTTGCAGCTTCTTCTGTTGCTTGAATTGCCTCTAAGTTTTGATTAGAGCGATAATTTTTTAAGGTTTTAAAGAAGCTTACCTCGTCCATTTGTTTTGCTTCTTTTAAGTCTGTTCGGTATGGATATTCGTAATCTTCTTGAAGATCGTTTAAGCTCATCATCGCAGATAATACATTTTCAGGCGGATCTAGAATATTACCATCATTAACTCTTCTAGAATATGTTTGAACCGACTGCTCTAAAAAGGCATACCAAAATTCAGTATCTTTAAAAGGGCCCTCAAAAACTTTTTGACGACTATTTTTAAATTGAACTTCCATATCTTCCACAATGTATTGAGCGAAAAGTGAACTATAAGTTTCTGTAAACTTAGGATAAAATTTTGTAAACGTTGCCAAGGACTTAACAAAATGAACGCTCACAAAAATTCTGATCGCAGCAGTTATTAAGCCCTCAATTGCTGCAACTGATGACCTCTCTAAAATTCTAGCATACGGCACTTCAACAACACAATCAGGATCAGATTTAAGTCTTTCATCTTCTGGAAGCGAAGGATAAACTTCGTCTATTCTACTCTGAATATCTTCAAAATCAATCAAATCAGTTCTTTGTGGTTTGCAAGGGCTCAACTCCGGAAACATTACATCAACAAACCCTAACCAACCTACATTCTGTAGCGGCTTGATATAAATCGGTGGATTCATATAAGTGCCGCCATATTGAGAGGGGTCCAGATAAAAAACTCTATTAGCGTCTTCACCTTGTTCATATTGCATTCGACTAACGCCTAAAATCATATCATTGTTTTTGATCCCTCTTGTTTCTCCATCATCATCTGTGAAATCAGCGTCATAGTAGAGAGTGCCACCAGAAGAATCAGATTGATCATCATCCACCACATACTCAGTATCTTCTAATGATAAAGAATCAAAAACGGCGCCATAATCAAATGAAGCAGTATTTGCTGCAACATCTCCTGCTAGAGTTGCCAAAACACTAGACATAAAAGTATCATGAAAGTCTTTAACGGCGCTATTCGTTGTTCCGGCGCCATTATTATTTAAAATTTCTGTTAGAAGAACAATTTGTGGCATATAGGAAGATTTAGATTCAAAAGTAGCCAAAAATTCTGGATAATCTGAAAAATCAATGCCATCTAGTGTATTATCAACTGATAAAAATTCATATTTTCTATCATAAATTAACACTGCATCTTTTGCCTCTTTTTTAAATTCTTTCTTGTCTGCTTTTGTCATAAAAGGTATTGCAGAATAATCAAGATCTGCTGCAGCATTATATACCGTTGTCAATACAATTCTTGCATTATCACTGGGAACTCTGGTTTTTTCACCATTAGACTCTAGAGTATCGTAACGATTGACATATCCAACATCGCCAAGATACTCATTAGATAATATCAAATCTGATAGATAAAAACCCAAATCAAATCCAAACGACCAGTCTGTGTTTTCATCTCCCTGTGCTAAATCTTTAAAAGTTAACGTTACATCAGGGGTGCCTTTTCTAGCATTTTCAGTAAATTTAATTTTTTCTTCTTCGTAATCAACTTTGGTTGTGTAATTATATCCAAAATCAGGTAACGATAATAAGTCCACATTCTTTCCAAAACGATCAATATTCAAGTCTTTAAAAGTTTTAGAAAACGTAGCAGCCGCTTGCAAATCATTGTTGCCAGCAAAAGTCGTATCCAGTTCTCCCAACTGGTCTCTCAGGTGTCCAGCAACTTCTGTTGGGTATGCTCCTCTTTGTTTCCAGATGTTTGCCAATGGCGTTTCAGCATCAAAGTCTCCCGATTCTTCATTAACATAAAAATCTACCCACCTTTTTCTATTAAAAACTCTTCTATTGTGTGCTGTTAATGGCATTCCCATTGTATCAGCAAGAACCATATTAATAAATCCCCATTGATTTTTCCATGGACCATTACCAATCATATCATAAGAAAAGGCAATTTTCAATTGTTCCATTTCTCCACCCAATACTGCAGATACAGCAGCTTTTGATTCTTCTGGCTCAAAGGGAATTAATCCATTATCACATCCAGGATCGGATACAAGTGGTGGCATATTGTTAGAAATATAGTTTGGTATACCAGACTGAAGGATAGCCCCTAAGTCATCCAAGTCCTCAAGGAACGAAGGCTTCATAGCTTCACACTGCGATTTTGTCGCCTTGCCAGCTAATAAGTTACATCTTAGTTCATTAAACTCATTTATTTGATCTGGAGTGGCACATAAAGTTGGATTTGCCGGCATCGGGGCGCCCGGAAGGGGATTGTCAGCCATATCTTGCATTTGTTTTTTAAAGTCTGCTGGCATTAAATTACCGGCATTTTTAAAGAAATTTCCCATTGATTCTTTATTGGGAAAGGCATCTTGCATATCTGGATATTCATATTGAATGATTGTGTCGAAAACGTCTAAAAATTCACTTGAAGCATCTCCCAAGAAAGCATTCATCATTTCTGTTTGAGATACTGCAGATGAAAGATCTTCTGTCATTGCTAAAACCTGTTCTTGATCTGATAAAGCCGCGCCGCCGCCGCCAAGAGCACTAAACATATCAACTATGGTACTATCAATTTGTTCATCTGAAGTAGTTTCACCGCAGATCGAATCACGAATAAGATTTTTAAGTTTAGCTCTATCCTGGCCTCCGACCAATGCCGCGACAGCAGAACCAGCAGCACCAAGAGCAGCACAAATAGCATTTCCAATTATTTCACAGATTTTTATAAATAATTTCATTAAAATTTTAAGAAGCAATTCTAATATCGCCTGTTTTAGCGCTAGAAATAGGAGTGCCCAGATATCTTTGATTTTTGGAATCCATCCGTATGGATTTGATAATTTAGGAAGTTTAATGTCATTGATATTTCTACACCATGGCAATTCAATATCCTTAATAAAATCCATAATACTTGGGTTGAAAAGAGGAGGTTGCGGACAATCCATCAATGCAATAATGGCAGAAACTATTGGAGCACCAGGAAATTTATTAAGCTCATCTAAAAGTTCTAAAAGATTCTCTTGATATATCTCCAAAATCGCCAAAAAATATGCTTCCATCACAACGTTGGGACTAAGTTTGCTTTGATTCGCCTCAGATCCAGCATCAAATTGTTGGGCTAATGTTCTACGAGATAACTGAGAAGACTCTTGTTTTTCAGCCGAAGTCATAGGTGTTGGATCTGTCACAGATTCTTTCGCAGCTTCTCTTTTTTCTTGTCTTGTTTCTTTTCTAGTTTTTTCTTCTGCAGTAGATTCCCATGGCTTTGTCCATTCTAATTTGCCCGCTATGGTATCCGACATTTGTTGGTTAGTGGATCCTTCCTTAAAAACGTCTCCACTTTCAAGCTTCTTTTGTACCAAAGCATCAAGTTCTGCTTGTTTCTCTGGTGGTAATCCTATAAATAAATCACCAAAATTTTCCATCCCCATGGACGTAAGCGCGTTTTTTAACATGCTGCCAAGCGCCTCTTCAAGAGACAAGCCGCCCATTAAACAGTTAATTGCATCCATCATAAGATCAAATAAACCACAAATCTTGATCTTATCAAATCCCTCCTTCCACAATATATCCAACAAATCAAGGGGATCTCCTATGCCGGCCGCTCCTCCTAAAATCCTAGCACATAAAGCTACAAAGACTTGATTGTCTCCCTCAAGCTCTCTAAAAGCTTGCTCTTTTGCCATAGCTGTTAGGCTTTTCATACTTTTAGAGTTAGGATCATATATTAGATTCATCTTTATGTCGTCTTCAATAACTTCTCCTAAAGCGGAACGACATAAGTTTTTATGAAATTGATATGCTATAGCATCACCAATGCTAAATACATCATCTAAAATATCTTGTCCAAGCTGTTTAGCCTCGTTTCTTAAAGCGTCAGAAATACAACTCAAAGCAGTCTGTTCGGGGCCCCATACAAAACTTGTTGTGCCATATACCGGTGGATATGTATGTTCTTCAATAAACTCTAGCCATGGTTTTGGCGTTCTTGCCGTAATATCCACTTCCATTGCCTCTAATCGAGCAAAATATGCCATGGCTGTTGGATCGAGCCAAGATGACATCGCCAATAATGGTGTTAGTTTTTTATTAAACATGATGGGCTTTTCGCCACAGCCTTCTGTCCAAATCTTTAGTCTCTTAAGCTTAAATTCTTTATCAAATTTAAACTCCATTTCAAGAACTCGATCTTTGAACCACGCCCCTCCTATGCCAACACCAGGAAGGTTATATCCTTTTTGGACTAAAAACTTATCTAATTGTGTTAATACCTTCCCCATCAATGAAGTGGGAAAGAGGCCAGCATCACCATATAACTCTAAAGGAAACAAAGAAGGAGTCGATTCTCCATCATCATAATATATATTTCCCTGTTCAACGCCTCGATAAACTTTTAAATATCGATTGTAATGATTGAGCGCTTTTCGAATTTTAATCATACGACCCTTTAAGCCGTTAGCATCATATTTGACAATCGTATCGCCGGCCTCTTCCTCCTCTTCCTCCTCTTCCGGCTCTGCATCATCAAGAGCATGCAAATCATCATATGGTACGGAATATAAAAGCTTTAATCGAGAGAGAACACGGGTCTCCAAATAAAAATCTGTATATTCAACTACTGATTTAATTGCTTCAACTGATTCATCAGAATCGTCTTTGTCATATATATCTAAAAGCCTTTTAATTGCCAATTCAGCAAATTCATCGAATCTTTCGTTTATATATTCATTTGCCTCATCTTCTTGAAGTATTCCATTGGTATAATCTTCTAAATATTTTTCTGCTATAGTTGTTGTATACTGTGTGCCAACCGTCATCTGATACTTGCAGTTTTTTTCATTAAGAAATGGCTCTACCAAACTCTGCTTTTTGCGCCAATCATCAACAAGCGCACTTGGATTAGGCGAACATGCTAAGCATGCCGGCGTTTCTTCAACGTCAACTAGGTCTTCACAGATATCAATGAGCCCATCGCGATTTTTATCTTGATGATATAAAAATGAGGATATTGATCCTGTTATTTCTTCTGTTTCTTCTGCCATTATAATACCTTATGTCGAAAGTACATTTCGACTCTCAAGAAAACGATATCCTTGTCGATGTAAATGATTCACTTCCCATATCACTTTATTGTTTCTAGCTTGTGTCATTGGACCAAGCGATCTATTAAGCATCAAAGGAGTGTAAATAGCTATAATCGATCCCATTGCCGAGCCGGCCGCTGGAGAGCCAGGCCCAGCAGTAGCTGCAATGCATGGAGCTATAGATGCATTAATTTGCATTTGACTAGTCATGAAACTATATACAGCAGCCCAAATTCCATCAAGAATCTCACTTAGATCTCTAAAAGCTTCAACAACATTTTCTCCTCTCGCAACACCTTGTAGGTTATTAAAAGTTTCTGGGGAATTAAACAATCCACCTGTAACTTCTACTGCATCTGAATTGTTGCCGGCAAGTAGTTCAATTGTGGGTGCCGGCAATAGTTTTTCACCAAGAGAATTTGGTTCCCCTGTCATACCAAAACCTTTCCAGCCATCTGCAGCGCCAGTGACTATTTTTACGCCTTCGCGTCCAATAATCCTAACCCCATCAGCCTTAACAGCAATTCCAGAGCGCTCCTTCATTTGTCCGGATCGTCCTTCGACAATTCCAAAATTTTTATCAATATCTGTTAATTTACTAATATAAATTCTGGCGGCATCTGCGGCAAAATCATTACCAACTGTCTGGCCATCTTTCACTCCTTTTCCACCACGGGCGCCTGCATATCTACCTACAACCATATCAATACTAGCGGCCTTCCCACACATCTTCGAACCCCAACCTGAAGCCTTCCCGTCTCTTCGATCACAACCAAACACAATTTGTGCGGGAGCAGATGGACCACCACGAGAACCTTGAGGGTATACTGTTTCATTCGCCACATCAAATATTACTTTTGGGGCGCGGCCTTTTTTGTGAAATAATTGCGAATCTGCTGGTACTTCAGTTGGAAGACCAACTTGTGCTTGGAGATCTAAAAACTTTTGTGGATCCCACGGGGTATCCGCTAAAAGTGCAGATTTTGCTGCTGCTTGTTCTTTAGACCATAATGGATGTGGCTTTTTCTTTTTTGACATATTTGATTCCTATTTCTTCTGCAATCTATGTTATGGGTGGTACTTCCGGCAGATTATCAATTAAAGTATCTGTAAATCCTGAGTCCCATTCCGCTGGGATATCGCTTCCGGTACCTGGGTCACCAGTGGTGCGGTCCCAAAAATATGCTTTACATTTCTTTTTCAAACTGGAAACTTCCTTCCTGATATCTGTTCCATCAAGAGCATAATGCATATCCCAGTGAGGATGATCGCCAGAGTGACCTAACCAGTAGATCTTGCCGCCGGTACCGGTACTTGGGCCAAGATATTGATTAAATTCATTTTCCAGTTGCGTCATCAATCCTGATCTTTTGTGGATCGGATTTCCATTTTCATCCCTAATAGTTATGTCTATGGCCATACCCCATTGATGGTTCGACTCGCAAGGCATTCCGGCTATGTTAGAGGTATGCTGACGGCCAGTATAAAGATTCCACTGGTGTTTTACGCTACGTCGGGCAGACGTAAACTCCCATGACCAACCTTTTGATATGATAAAAGCAAGAAATTGATTAAAAAACGGGTAGGCATATTGGCGATTAATCGAATAGATATTTTTGGCATATCTATTATAACTGGTCTCCGGACAATTGGCTTTGCGTTTCCAATGAGAATCTTTGCAGCCTGCGTTTGCTTTCGGGCCGCATTTTTTGTTATTTATCTCAATCTGGTCTAGACACGCTTGCGAGTCGGCTACGTTGTCACCGGGATCAATATATGGCTGGCCATCAGTGTGACCCTCTTCCATTTTACAATTTGGACAATCTGCAACGCCGCCGGCAAACGCGTCACCCAATGCAGCACACTCCTCGGCACTAACAGTATTACCAGAACTGGGCCCATAATTACTAGAAATCGCTTCCAGTGGAATAGCAGGCTTTATATATTCTCCAATTGTTAAATCGTATGCTTCACCATCTAAGCCGTTAGAGCGGCGGTGCAATCTTACAATCACCTCGTCCCCTTTTTCGGGCTTTTCAGTAATTCCTTTTGATCTAAATTCAGTGTGCATCTGTATCAATTCTTCTGCTAACTGTCGATCCGCAATATATGTCGGATCACAAGGATCATCAATTAACTCATCATGGGGTGAATGCCTGCCTGTTATTCTAGCATAGAACTTATATCGTCCCACGTCGTTGGCGCCCACACTTTCGTCCATAAGAATCGGTGTTGACAATATTCTGGCTCTAAACTCGTCTCTGCTATATCCTTCTCCATAAACATTTCTTTCAAATGATTTTGCTATTACACGATGAAACGTGCTCATCGCACCCATCGGATCAGAAAATATAGACCAATCAGCCATATTTATGCCTCCTGTTTACCTTGAATTATGTCAAAAAGATTGTTTTTATCCTCATCAGATAAATCGAGTCCTTGTGACTGTCCTTTCTGTTTTAGGCCAATAATTTTAACCAATTGTTCATTAGAGCGTTGCATTGTTTCAATATGCTTAGCAGCTACCGGACTCAGATATTTATTCTGTTCTGAATCAGATGCAATTTGATTGGCTATCTCATTAAGAAACTCTCTTGCAACTTTTCTATCATTACGAATATTATTGAGTGCTTCATCTATTAGATTCTGCAAATCTTGCCGGGTCATAGTTCTATATTCTCCCATCCTTGCTTAAAGTTCTTATACTTCTTTCTAAACTTTTTAAGTGAATTGACAATTTGTTTGGTGTTCAATCCAGTGATCTCTCGCAAGTATAAATAAATAGCTTTTTTATTAAAAATTTCGATATCATCTTTTGACTCAAACAGAATTTGGATTGCTTTATAAACTTTTATATCGTTTTCTTTCATTTGAGACATGTCCCAAGAGCCCAACTCTTTATAAAAAGATCTCCAAAATTCTTCTTCTTCTCTATATGTCAAATATGAGTCATCAGTTGATAAATACTGTTCTTCATATCTTTTGGATATATTCTCATAATCAATTTCACGACGATTGCGTTTTTGCTGTCTCTTGACTTTATGAATAAACCAATTTTTTGTAATAACGCTAAAATAAGAAAAGGCCGCAGAGCCTTTGCTTGGATCATATTTATCTAATATTGTCATTAGCCATATTTTGCATTCATCACGCAAAGAATCACAATTAGGCAAATTTGTAAATTTATAGGTAAAAACTATTTTATCGACCATCTCATTAAAAGCAGGCTGAATAAAATCTATATAAAGCCTAGTTCTTTCTTTAATACAATCCGTATTTGAATACTGAATAATTGCATTTTCGTGATCAATAGTAAAATAATAATTTTTACCTTTCTTCTTCCTCTTCCTGGGTTTGTTCTGATTCTGTATTTTCATTATCATCTAATCGGGTTTCCTCTTCAATTTCAGTTAGCGAATATATGTATTCAAATGTATCAAGCTGTTCATTAAAAGATCGTGCATGCTCTAATAAATTTTTTAAAGTTTCATCACCGTAAAACATTTCAAGTTCGTATACGGTCTTTACATGATTAGCAAAAGCATCAACCATTTGCTGAAAATCACCTAACTCCTCAGATATTGATAATAATCGAACTATAGCTGCTTTTACATATAAGATCAGTCCAATGTTAAAAAAAATAGAAATTGTTGCGACAATTCCCAATATTATCTCAAGACGGCTCATAATTTTCCTTCTTTATTTTTTCTTTTTGTTGTTTCAAAATTTCTCTATTCGCTTCAATATATTCTTTAGTTATATTACCTACCTGTCTATTGTCTTGAGTAACAACATCGTTTTTAATAATAAATGGAACTGACAATAATTTTTTCATAATATTCTTTTGTTCACACGCACTGCAATCAGTATAAGTGTCACCAATACTATGAAAAATTATTATCACGTTTCCACAATTATCGCACTCGTAGTTATAACGAGGCATTCGTATCATCGGGCTCCGGCGCTTCTTCAGTGTTTGGCATCCTTACGGTGGGAGGGTTTTTAACAATGAGTCCTTCCGTACTTTCTTCAATTTCGAAACCTTGAAGAATCGGCACAATGTCCGTTTGGTGTAGCAATGACTCTTGAAGGGCCATCATGATTGCCCCTAGGGCCTGATTTGATAAATGCATATTAGTCTCCTTTTATAATTCTATAACTATCGCTATCAAAATGTTGTGTTGAAAATTCAAATAATTCTGAATCTTGTAATGCTATCATTTGGTGTCTTAAGCCTCGATAAACATGAAAGTTTTCTCCCGGATTAAGCACTCGTTGTTTTGCTTTTTCGATATTATCGTCTTCGCTATATTTAACTATCATTAAACCTGATTGTAAATAGAACACTTCATCTTTTAGTTTATGATAGTGCCAAGAACATCTCTTGCCATTATCAAAAAACAAAAGTTTACCACAATATTCCTCACAATTTATAATCCATCTTTCCCAGCCCCAGCCTTTATTGACATGCTTCATTCCTATATCAATTGAACTATTCATCTGTCCCCTCGCAACCGACTTTACTAATAGCCCCTTCAATATAAAACCAATTTAAATTTTGCCTTACTTCCATATTTTTCTCCAAAGCGGCTCTCATGATTAAAGGCTTTGTGTTGTTTTCCTCAAAACAGCGAACGAACGCGCTGATGTCTTTGGGGAAACATTTTCCTCCAAAACCATAATCTCCATCTGTCCCCGGCACCTGCGTATGCATGGGATTAACCCATCCCGAGCTTAAAATGCCGTCTATCGATGCATCCCAAGAAACATCCATTTTTTTGGCTAGCTGATAAAATTCATTAAAGGCAGAAATTTTAACAGCATAAAAACAATTACACATATACTTGATAAACTCTGCTGTCTTCGCGTCTGTCTCAATAATTTTAGTATGAGGGAATCTATTCCTATATAATTTTTCCACACGGCTACGAGGCTCTGACTCCCCACCAATCACAATGCGCGCGGGGTTCATGAAATCTATACGTGCCGTTCGCTCTGAGAGAAATTCTGGGTTGAAAACTATATTCATATGAGGATATTTCTGCATATATCCGTCTGTCGTTCCAGGAATAGCTGTCGATTTAATGATAACAATACTTTGGGTATCGATCAAAGCGCTTATATCTTCCATAACGGAATCCATAATTGACAAATCAATGATACCTGTTTTGGCACTTGAGGGAGTGGGGACAGAGACGACAATAAATTCGCTATTTTTCACCACATCCTCAAAAGAATGGGTAGCAAGTTTTTCATTCTTGTCATAGATTCTTAAATCTGCACACAGGGAAAACCCATGTGCCACTGCAGAGCCCACAAAACCATTACCTATGATTCCAATATTATGCATTTATTTCGCTCCATTTGACATATCTATTATAAACATATTGAGGGCTAGGATTCCAGCCATATTCATTTAAAAACAAAACAGAAGTGTCGTGTGGGTTCCAATTCTTCTCGTATCTAATACGGTCATGGGGCCCATTTGTCCAAACAATATGAGGGGTTCCACACAGACTTGCTAAGTGCATTGGTCCGGACGATGGCCCAAAAACGCAACTTGAATTTCTTAATATACTTAGTAATGTTTTTAAATCAATATCTCGCAAATCGTCAGTACCTTCAATCCAACCAGATTCTTTTTTTGTACCAATACAAGCTATTTTTTTGTTTTCCAACAATTCTTTAAGTCCAACCCAATTTTCCAAACTCCAATTATCTTCTTTTCTTAAATCTCTATTTCTAATATGAAAAATAAGTTCATATCCGTTTTGGTCCTGTTCTCCAAAACGAATATATTCCGGTTTAATTAAGTGGTTTCCAAAAGTCACGTCGGAATCATAATGCGTATGAGGGGGTACCCCTATTCTTCTAGGCAAAAATAATGTAGTATTTTTATCTAAAGAAATTTTATTTTTTATTAATACCTCTTTAAAACACTCTCTTATATCAACACCATGCATAAAAAAAGAATCAGAATTACCGCCAGTTGGATTATACGATATAAACTTATCTGCAAAATCAGCGTATAACGCCTTTGAGTTATCTCTGGAAATAATAATGGTTTCATCATATTTTTTAGATAAAGATCTTGTATACGCATGCCAAGCAAAAAGCTCCCATCCAAACTCTCCGACCCACGGCCCAGCAATTAATGTTTTTTTAACACTCAAAAGACAACTCTGTTATTCTTTTTGCCCAATTAATTCTATTGAATTGTTGGATCGACTGCATACCCTGTTTAGAGATTTGTTCACGCATTCCAGGATTTTTAAGATAAAAATCAATTTTTTTATTTAAATCATCGATATCTTTAAATATAACACATTCTTTCTCATCTATTAAATATTTTTTCCTATTCTTCCAATCATCAGATAAAAGAAACCCGCCTGCTGCAAGTATCTTATATACTCGGTCAGAAGCGCCATCGGTTGTGCAAAAGTTTAAGTTTATTCTAGATTTCGAAACCTCTATTGCGTGCTGGCTTGCATATGCATTATTAATAACATTAACAGGGTATTTTATTTTCTCTAGCAAATTTGCTCTATCTCCATATATGTTTCCTATAAAACTAACATCATATTCTTTTTCGATATTATGTGGCTTATCTACATCTTGATCAAACCCTTCACAAACATGAAAAGAATTTTTATTAATCTTTAATGCTTCCTCTATCACATTTTCCTTATCGCAACAAATATAATCAACCAATCTAGTTCTTTCTTTCATAATCTGATCGTAAGTAACCAAAGGATCCATAAACCACAAACATGTCTTTGATAGTTCATTAATCTTTGTAAAAACGCTTCTGGGAAGAAAGTTACACTTGCTAAAGACTACAAGATCAAAATTACGCTTTTCAACAAGGTCACACAAATGTTCATCTCTTTCTTCGGCTCCAATTTTAAACGCCTTGTCTTTATAGTTGTAACCTACCACATCAAAACCCAACTTTTTAAAAGCCAATAGCTGTGAAGTGTTGGTTGATTTTCTACTATTGTCGAATACACCTATAAATAAGATTTTCACTTATACCACCTTTGGTAATCCAGCCTCATTTGCTCCACTTTATTAGTTGGGCCTTCCTCAAAAGTCCCCCTTCCTGCATAATGTATAATATGTGAATCAAACCTATTGGCATTGTTATTCCATGGATGCGAAAACATAGTCATATGGTTAAACTGGAAAGGAAGCTCATGCACTTGGTGCCCTAGCTTGTTTATTTGATATCCCAACAACACATCATCACTACCAAAACCTGTCCAATACTCACCATCAATACTTTGAAAAATATCTTTATGACATTTAGAAGATAAAATAACTCCTGTATTAATATAGCCCCCATACCAACCGATAAAACCAAATTTTCTTAAGGCCTCTAGAATTGTGTTTAGGCGAGGTACACGGCGCGATCCCTTGTCTTCGTATATTGTGCCTATCTTATCATATGGCACTACATCAAATAGATTTGGACATTTTGGACTCAAGAGTGTGTCTGTGTCCAAGTGCAATATTCGATCATATGAATCGTGAAGATCGTAGTGTTTTAAAATTCTATAATGGGGGCGATTATCGCCAGAATCCGATGGTGGCTCATGGTCCATTATCATAAAGTCTGCACCGATACGCGATGCATACTCCTTTATAATTGGGTGTGAGATGTCAGAAATATGTTTTATTCTGTCATCGCAGCGAGTTGTTACTAATAGTTTCATTTTATTTCTCCTGATAAATCGCCCAGTTTGTTGAATGATAAGAACTCATGGTGCCCGCGTCCGACCATCGATCCTTAAGGGTAGCATGCGCACAATCACCCGACTCTATGAACACATTGTTAATATCAGAGATTTCATATTCTCCTCTGTCGGATTTCTTCATGTTTCCCAAAACATCAAAAACCTTGTTAGAGTAAAAATATATTCCGACGCATGCCAAATCTGTTTGTGGCTTTTCGGGCTTCTCTTCGACTTTTATTAATTTTTTCTTTGCAAAAACGCCGACCCCGTATCTTCTTGGATCTACAACGCTTTTAAAGAATAACATACAATTTTTTTCTTTGCTTTGGAATTCTCTCACATATGGTTCTAAATTTTCTTGGAATATGTTGTCTCCCAACAAAACAACACAATCAGAGTCTCCCACAAAATCTTTACATAAGTACAAAGCGCCACCTATACCATTTGGTTCATCCTGTACTCTATAGGTGAAGGAGCAATCATATGAGGCTCCGGAGCCGAGAAGAGACATCATAGCACCGCAATGTTCGATACCTGTGATTATCATAATATCAGTTATACCTGCTTCAACCAATCTTAAGATTGTATGGTCAATCATGGGCTTTCCGCCTATAGGAAGTAGGTGTTTATTAGTAACCTTAGTTAACGGGTATAGCCTGCTGCCGGTTCCGCCAGCCAATATTATTCCTTTAATGTCTTTCATGATACCACTCTATTGTCTTTTTTATTCCTTGTTTAAAAGAAGTTTTTGGTTCCCAATCTAATTTTTCTCTCATTTTTTTATTATCTATGGCATAACGAAAATCATGCCCAGCACGATCTTTAACATATTCTATATAATCTGCTGAACGTATCTGAAATAAATCGCAGACAATCTCTATAACATCTATATTTCTTTTTTCGCAGTCACCGCCGATGCAATAAGTTTGGCCAAGAACACCATCTTCAAACACTCTCCACAAACCTTCGCAATGATCTCTTACATAAATCCAATCTCTAACATTTATTCCTTTGCCATAAAGAGGAATTTTCTCTTTATTCATGATTGACATTATTATTTTAGGGACAAATTTCTCTTCATGTTGTCTCGGCCCGTAATTATTCGAACAATTGGATATTGTTGCTGGCATACCATATGTATGAAAATAGGACCTGACAAGAAAATCTGAGGCGGCCTTTGATGCAGAATATGGATTGCGCGGATCATAAGGAGTGAATTCGTGAAATTTTCCAGTATCGCCCAACTCTCCATAAACTTCATCGGTAGAAACATGATGAAATCTTTTTATTTTTAGTTCATGAGATATTTTGAGCAAATTAAATGTACCAACAACATTACTATCTATAAAAGCGCTTGGATCTAAAATTGAATTGTCTACATGACTCTCGGCTGCTAAATGAACCACATGCGTAATGTTGTGCTTCTTAAACACCTTTAATACTTGAGACACATCACATAGATTTACTTTTTCAAAAAAGTATCTTTCATCATCTATAAAATCTTTTGTATTATCAAGGCTTCCTGCATATGTAAGAGCATCTAAATTAACAACTCTAGAAACAGATTCTCTTTTTGTTTGTAGGATCATTTCAATAAAATTAGATCCTATAAAACCACACCCTCCCGTAACAAGTAAATTCATTCTTTTATCCCCTCTATGAACGACATTCTTTTTAGTGTATCAGTATCTACTATTTTTTTAAAGCTAACAATATCTGAAAATGAGTATAGCATCTTAAGAAAATGATCTGTATTTTCTACTTTGTGCGTTTCACATTGTCCATTATGCCATATTTCAATCGGCAATGTGCAGTCTTTTGGCCTAGAAAAAGCTCTTTTTGCCTTTAAAATTGATTCTTCGCCCCAAATTATCACCTCATTTCGATAAGAATGGCCAAAACCATATGATATATTAGCAATCACATCATCATATTCAAATTGTATATAACCTCGTTCATCTATTCCAATTTGTTCATTATGAAAGATTGTGGATTTATAATCTATAAAATTATCTCCCAAAATCCTAAATATAAAGCTAAGAGGATATATAAGACAATCTAATATCGCACCGCCGCCCAATTCATTAGAATATCGGATATTATCTTTATCTTTAAAATGCGGAAATCCAAAATTTGCCTCAACGCATTTAATTTTCCCAACAACAGATAATAAAGCATCTATCTGTTGTTGCATTGGATGAAATTCATACATTAATGCTTCCATACATGATAGATTTAATCGGGCGGC